>Ga0310811_10000823_pt1 | contig 39957 bp, 34 predicted proteins | sample YCmetagenome_FD_207642 | JGI IMG/M metagenome (GOLD analysis project Ga0310811, IMG submission 207642) | Soil microbial communities from experimental microcosm in Duke University, North Carolina, United States - YC | ecosystem: Engineered > Artificial ecosystem > Soil microcosm > Unclassified ... | reverse complement strand
CTAGCAGTGCGCACCACACCAACGGTTCCAGCGATAGATGCGGGTCGTGAAATGCCATGCCGCACAACCCGCCGATGATGGTGCATTGCGCCAGCAGCAGCCAGCTGCGGCGGCGGCCCAGCCAGCGCGTCAATAGCGGAATCGGCATGCGGTCGACCAGCGGCGCCCACACCCACTTAAAGGCATAGGCGAGGCCGACCCAGCTCAGGTAACCAATGGTGCTGCGGTCGATGCCTGCTTCGCGTAGCCAGAAGCTCAGCGTGCCGAGCACCAGCATCAGCGGCAGGCCGGCCGAAAAGCCCAGCAGCAGCATGCGCAGCGTGGCGGTTTCGAGATAGACCTTGAGCGTATCGGCCCAGGAGCGCCGACGAGTGCCGGATTGGCGAAATATCATTCTGCTGACCTTGATGAACGCTGCCGCATGCGGGACAGCAGGGTCAGATGCTGACACAAGCCTGCGGGTGGGGCAAGCGCGCAACGCGTTGCCGCATGTGTTTGCCTGCATTGCCTGCTATAAGAAAAGGCCGCCGTCGGCGGCCTTGGAAAGCGGCGATCGCCGGCCTGCTCTTATCGCAAGGTCTTGGTCAGCACATCGCGCAAGGTCGCGGCCAATTCGCCCGGCCGGAATTTCGGAATATAGGCATCAGCGCCAGCGCCGCGCACATGATCTTCGTTGGTGGCGCCGGACAGCGATGAGTGAATGACAACCGGAATCTTGCTGAAACGCGCATCGCCCTTGGCTTTACGCGTCAGCGTGAAGCCGTCCATCTCCGGCATTTCGAGATCGGTCAGGATCAGCGCAACTTTGTCGGCCATCGTCTGGCCCGCGGCCCGCGCCGCATCGTTGAGTTCCTGCAAGCGCGTCCAAGCCTCTTGGCCAGTCTTGGTCATGACGAATGGCAGTTTCATCGCCTGCAGGCAGTTGCCGATCAGCATACGTGCCGACGATGAATCGTCCGCCACTAGGATCACGGCACCGGGCGGCAAGGCCGGCACGCCATCGGTCTGCTCTTCGGTGACCTCGTCGATTTCGGTCGGCATCACGGTGCGCAGGATTTGTTCAACATCCAGCACTTGCGCCAGACGCGTGTTGTGCGGGTCGTCGTCGATTTGCGCGATGCTGGTGATGGTGCCGCCGCCAGCCGCAGCACCTTCGGCGGCACGCACCTGACTCCAGTTCAGACGCACAATCTCGTCCACCTCCTCGACCGCGAACGCTTGGGTGGTGCGCGCGAACTCGGTCACCATCAGGATATTGAGACCGGTCTTCGGCGTGCAGCCCAGCACCGCTGGCAGGTCGATGACGGGGATCAGCTGGCCGCGGATGTTGGCCATGCCCATCATGTGCGGCGGGGAGTTGGCGATGGAATTGACTTGCGGCATGGCCATCAGCTCGCGCAGCTTGAACACATTGATACCGTAAACTTCACTGTGGTCGGAGTTGGGCGACACGCCAAGACGGAACAGCATCAGCTCGAACTTGCTGTTCGCGGTCAGCCCCGAGCGTTCGTCGATTTCCTTTTGGTCCATCATGTCTCCTGATCGCATGCCGATCGGTATTGTTTTTGGGCGCGCCGGCGTGGAGGAGGCGCTGCTCGATCGTGAGAATCAGTGTGCTTATTCCCGTCCGGTTGTGCAATTAAAATCTGCGGCGTGCGTGATTTAACCAACACGTCGGGCCACGGTCGGCGCGGTTATCATTGCGGCATGTTTAACCGAATAAAGGTGCGTAATGAGCGAGGCTGTGCCACCGTTGGCCGAAAGCGGTCTGAAGAATCGTTTTGACCGCATGGAATGGGCCGGCGCTTTCGGCGATCTCGGTACCCTGATTCCCTTCGTGGTCGCGTATATCAGCGTATTGAAGATGCCCCCATTCGGCGTGCTGTTTGCATTCGGTGCCGCGATGCTGGTATGCGGCCTGTTCTACAAAACTCCGTTCCCAGTGCAGCCGATGAAGGCGATCGGCGCGGCAGCGGCGATGCAAGCGGCAGTCAGCGTGACTCCCGACACGATCTACAGCGCAGCACTGGTAACGGGGGCAATCTGGCTCGCGCTGGGTTTGACAGGCTGGGCTACGCGCCTGGCGCGCCTGGTGCCGCCCACGGTAGTTGCCGGCATCGTGTTCGGCCTCGGTTTCGGCTTCATGTTGCACGGCCTGCAAATGATGCAGGTGGACTGGCCGGTTGCGCTGATCGGCGTCGCGGGCACCTTGCTGCTGATGCGCAGCCGCAGCATACCGGCGATGTTCGTGTTACTGGCTTTCGGCCTGGCGGTCGGTGCATGGCAACGGCCTGATCTGCTGCACGGCATTACGCAGCATGGTGCGCAATTGCAATTGCCGTCATTTGCGCTGGCGAGGGTGAGCTGGCATCAACTGATGCTGGGCACGCTGTTTCTGGCTGTGCCGCAGATTCCGCTGACGCTTGGCAATGCGGTGATCGCGACAAAGGAAGAAAACAACCGGCTGTTTCCGCATCGGCAATTGAGTGAAGGCCGTATCGCGCTGTCGACCGGCATCATGAATCTGTTCAGTGCAACGGTCGGCGGTGTGCCGATGTGTCATGGCGCGGGCGGCATGGCGGGACATATCGCGTTCGGCGCGCGTACCGGCGGCGCCATTGTCATTCTCGGCGGCCTGTTGCTGGTGCTGGCGTTTTTCTTCAGCGGCTCGGTGGAAATGCTGTTCGGCTTGCTGCCGGTTGCGGTGCTCGGCGTGATTCTGTTCCTGACCGGCGCGCAACTCGCATTGGGCAAAAGCGAATTTCCCGCGCTGCGTGGCGAGCGCCTCGTGGTGTTATTGACGGCGGCCGTGTGCGTATGGAACGTCGGTGCGGGCTTTGTCGCCGGCATGATGCTGCATCATATGCATCGCCGCGGCTGGCTGGGTGCCTGACGTTTTAACGGCTTACTCCAGCCACTTTGCGCGGCTGGCGGCGATGGCGATTGCAATGCCGATCACACCGATGAAAGCCAATGCCGCACGCATACCCCAACCTTGTGCCAGAAATCCGATTACCGGCGGACCGAGCAGTCCGCCGCTGTAACTGAAGGTCGCAACCGCGGCCAACGAAGCTGAACCGTGCCGGCCAGCGGCGCTGAACACAAAAGGAAAGACCGCAGCCAATCCGGCGCCGGCGCAAGCAAAGCCGGCGATCGTCAGCGGCACATTCACCGCCAGCACGGCGACGAACAAGCCGCAGGCTGCGCACAGTGCGCCAATGGCAACCACGCGGCGCGCGCCATGCCTGTCCTTCAAGCGGTCGCACAGCAGGCGCGCGATCAGCATCAGACAGGCAAAGGCGGCATAGGCCAGCGGTGCGATACCGTCAGCCACGCGCAACTGATCCTTCATGAAGACGCCACTCCAGTCGGCGATCGAACCTTCTGCCACGGCGCCGCAAAAACCGATGATGCCAAGTGCAATGACGGGACCATGCGCGATCGCAAAATATTTTCTGGTGGTATCAGATACGGGGCGATCAGGTGGGATGACGCGGTAGGCGGCATACAGCGGCGTTGCCAGCAGCAGCGACACCACGCAGTAATGCACGAGAGTCGACACGCCCATGCCCGCCATCGCGCTGCCGAGCAGCGCGCCGCACATGGCACCGAGGCAAAACCAGGCGTGCAGCAGCGACATGATCGAGCGGCCAGCCGCTTTCTCGTCGGCGGCGCCGAGAGCATTGATCGCGACGTCGAAGCAGCCGCTGGCCGCGCCAAGCCCCAGTGCTGCCAGCAGCAGCCAGGTCATATTCGGTGCGAACGGGACGCAGGGCAGGAATAGAATCAATGCCAAGCCGGCATACCAGGCGGCCCGGCGTGCGCCGAAATGCGCGATCGCGCCTGCCGCTAGCGGAAATGAAGCCGCCGCGCCGAAGCCGCCGGCAAGCAGCACGAAGCCGAGTTGTGCCGGCGTGAGCGACAGAGCATCGCGTATGGCCGGGATGCGCGCAGCCCAGGACGCATAGATAACGCCGAGCAGCACGAACAGGAAAGGCGTGGCGATTTTTTGCAGCCGGACTGCGGAGGCGGGCAAGGTGAAAATCTGTTTCATGTTGAAAAAGAAAGAACGGCGACTCGCGTCGCCGTCATCGTAGGCACAAGGGCGAGAAACTTATCCCAGCTTCAGTCGCCGCGCGATATCGCGCGCGAAATAGGTCAATACGCCGTCCGCGCCAGCGCGCTTGAACGCCATCATCGATTCCATCATCGTCTTGTCGTGATCGAGCCAGCCGTTCTGCGCAGCCGCCTTGATCATCGCGTATTCGCCGCTGACCTGGTAAGCGAAGGTCGGCACCTTGAACTCGTCCTTCACGCGGCGCACGATATCGAGGTAGGGCATGCCGGGTTTGACCATCACCATATCGGCACCTTCGGCGATGTCGAGCGCCACTTCGCGTAGCGCCTCATTGCTGTTGGCGGGATCCATCTGGTAGGTCGTCTTGTCGCTCTTGCCTAGTGTGGCGGATGAGCCGACCGCATCGCGGAACGGGCCGTAGAAGGCCGATGCATACTTGGCCGAGTAGGCCAGGATGCGCGTGTAGATGTGATGATGCGCTTCGAGCGCATTGCGGATCGCGCCGATGCGGCCATCCATCATGTCCGACGGCGCCACGATGTCGACGCCGGCTTCGGCCTGCGTCAAGGCCTGCTTGGTGAGGATCGCGCAGGTCTCGTCGTTCAGTACATAACCGTGCGCGCTCAGCACACCGTCCTGCCCATGGCTGGTGTACGGATCGAGCGCGACGTCGGTCAGGATGCCGAGTTCGGGGAAACGTTTTTTGAGTTCGCGCACTGCACGAGGCACCAGACCGTCCGGATTGGTTGCTTCGATGCCGTCCGGCGTTTTCAGCGAGGCGGCAATGACAGGAAACAGCGCCAGCACCGGTATGTGCAAGGCCACGCATTCTTCGGCTACGCCCAGCAACAAATCGATCGACAGACGTTCGACGCCGGGCATCGACGCAATTTTTTCGCGCTGGTTATTGCCCTCGGTAATGAAGACCGGATAGATCAGGTCCGCTGGCGTCAGCACCGTCTCGCGCATCATCGCGCGCGAGAACGCATCTTTCCGCATGCGGCGCATCCGGATCGCGGGGAATTGAGGATGGGACGATGGTCTGGTCATGGCGGTTCCAGCAAAAAACGATTGTGAAAAGGCGGCGGAAATTAATGAACCTTTTTGTCGCGTGCTGCTCCTAGGGTGCAGATGCCTCGCATCTCCCGCTTCTCCTCCCTGAGCGGGGCCACATCGTTCAACACGATCTGGCGTTATTGCCCCGAAGATACTCCCCTTTCTTCGGGGCTTTTTTTATCTGTGAAAAGCGCGGGTGTTGCTTCTTTGCTCATGCGCAGCGCGTCAGACATCGGCTTGCGTTTCATCGTTCGCGACGGGCTCCTTGTCGAGGCCGCACAGCTTAATGATAATGTCGTTGGCCTCTTCCAGCCCGGTGCGCTTCAATGCCGAAAAAAGCTGTACGGTAAACGGAAACGGCTGGCCATCGGCATCGACATAAGTGGCGAGCAACTGGCGCGCATTGCGCAAGGCGTTCGCGCCATCGTTTCGATTCAACTTGTCGGCCTTGGTCAGGATTACGTGTATCGGTTTGCCGGTTGGCGCGAACCATTCGAGCATCTGGATATCGAGATCGGTAAACGGACGTCGCGCGTCGACGATCAGGATCAGCGCCGCCAGTTGCTCGCGTCTTTGCACATAGTCGCCCAGCAGATTCTGCCAATGCAGCTTGGCGGAGCCAGATACTTCGGCATAACCGTAGCCTGGCAGATCGACCAACATTGCGCGGATTTCATCGACGCGTGTCGCATCTTTCCGATGCTGGCCAACGTGCGCGCCGCCGATCGAAAAGAAATTGATGTGTTGCGTGCGGCCAGGCGTCTTCGATGCGAAGGCAAGCTTTTTCTGGTTGGCGAGGATATTGATTGCGGTCGATTTGCCTGCGTTCGAGCGGCCGGCGAATGCGATCTCGGGAACTTGCGTATTTGGCAAATCACGGAGATGATTCACCGTGGTGAAGAAGCGCGCTTGCCAAAGTAGGGACATAGAGACGGGAAAATATGCAGGCGTGGCAAAAATGCCGATAAGCTATTGTACAATGAGAAGTTACGCATCTTGCGCCGCGGAAGAGACTCCGTATCTGAATTGCACTAAAAAACGGCTGCCTGATTATTTGCAGGCGGATCTTAAAATTAAGTCTTCAGGGTGTTTGAATGAATCGTGCTTATCCAGCAGTCGTAAAGTCCGTGTTTGTCGCGTTGTTGGCCGTCGCATCCTGTGCCAATGCAGCAGAAGATAAAAAACCCGCAGTCAAAGCCGACCCAGCAAAAGGCGAGGCCTTATTCAATACCGGCGACGCGTCGCGCAACATCACCGCGTGTATCGCGTGCCACGGTGCTGCCGGCAATTCCACCATTGCGCAAAATCCGAAACTGGCCGGCCAAATCGGTCCGTATATCCACAAGCAGCTGGAAGATTTCAAAGGCGCGGCGCGCAACAATCCGGTCATGACGCCAATTGCCAAGGCGCTGAATGAGCAGGATGTGCAGAACCTGATCGCCTATCTGGCCAAACAGAAGCCGGCACCTGGCGCAGCGAAGAACAAGGACACGGTCGAACTGGGCAAGAAAATTTACCGCGGTGGCATTGCTGAGAAGAACGTGCCGGCGTGTGCCGCCTGTCATAGCGCGGACGGCCACGGCATCCCGTCGCAATTCCCGCGCCTGGCCGGTCAGCATCAGGACTATACTGCTGCGCAGTTGACCGCATTCCGCGCCGGCACACGCAAGAACGGTGATCAGATGATCAAGATTGCCAGCCGGATGTCCGACCAGGAAATTCAGGCAGTCGCGGATTATGTGGCTGGCCTGAAATAAGAGAGTCCATCCGGAATGCAAAGGGGGCGGCTGCGGCTGCCCTTTTTTACGGGTAATGCCTGCGCATCGATACAGGTGGTTAAGGAACAGCGAATGACGAGCGAAACAGAAACAAGCACTGGCGGCTGGGAAATCCATACGCGCCGGCGCTGGTTGGCCGAAACGGTCGAACTACTGTCCTCGATGCGTTTTGCGATCAGCCTGTTGACGCTGATTTCCATTGCGTCCGTAATCGGTACGGTGCTCAAGCAGAGCGAGCCGATGAGTAACTACGTCAACCAGTTCGGTCCGTTCTGGTTCGACCTGTTCGGCAAGCTGGACCTGTACGCCGTGTATTCGGCCTGGTGGTTTTTGCTGATCATGAGCTTCCTGGTGATATCCACTTCGCTTTGCCTGATTCGCAATGCGCCGAAGATGGTGAAGGACATGCGCAGCTGGCGCGATAACGTTCGCGAGCAATCGCTGCGCAATTTCCATCACAAGTTCGAATGGCATGACACGCAAGCGCGCGATGCGCTGCTGCCGCATCTGCTGACGCGCCTGGCGGCACACGGTTACAAGACGCGCGTGATCGATAAGGGCGAGGCGACGCTGCTTACGGCAAAGCAGGGTGCCGCCAACAAGTGGGGCTACATCTTCGCGCACGCTTCCATCGTCATCATCTGCGTCGGCGGCCTGCTCGATTCAAGTCTACCTATTCATTTTCAAAAAATCCTTTTCGGAAAAACTTCGTTTTCCGGCGACGGCCTGATTGCCGATATTGCGCCGGAACACCGGCTCGGCCTCGGCAACCCGACCTTCCGCGGCAATACGTTGATTCCTGAAGGCAGCGCGAGCAATACCGCGATCATTCCGCAAGCGGACGGCGTGCTGATTCAGGATTTGCCTTTCACGATTCAATTGAAGCGTTTCATCGTCGATTACTACTCGACCGGCATGCCGAAGCTGTTTGCCAGCGACGTGGTGATTGTCGACAAGGAAAACGGCAAGACCTTCCCCGCCACCATCAAGGTCAACCAGCCGCTGATCTATCGCGGCGTCGCCGTGTATCAGTCCAGCTTCGAGGACGGCGGCAGCAGGTTGAAAGTCGCCGCTTATCCGATGAGCGGCACGAGCGAAAAAGCAGCGGTGATGCAGGGGCAGGTTGGCGGCAGTTCACCGCTCGCCGCGTCGAAGGATTTCACCGTGGAATGGTCGGGTTTCCGCGCCATCAACGTGGAGAACATGGCGAGCGATGGGCAAGATGTGCGCGCAGTCAATCTGAAACAGAAATGGTCGGACGACTTGCAGAAGCATCTCGGCTCCGCAGCCAAGTCGGCCGACAGCAAGGAATTGAAGAACGTCGGCCCCAGCGTGCAATACAAACTGCGCGATCGCAATGGCCAGGCACGTGAATACAATAATTATATGCAGCCGGTGCAGGTCGATGACGCATATGTGTTTCTGACCGGCATGCGCGAGTCGCCCTCGGAGCCCTTCCGCTATCTGCGCATTCCGGCCGACGATAACGACACGGTCGATGAATGGATGCGCTTGCGCGCAGCATTGCTGAACCCGGACCTGCGGTCGCGCGCGGCGCAGCAGTATGCCGTTCGCGCACTCACCGGGACGCCGCGCAACGAGAAGGCATTACTGTCCTCGCAATTACAAATGTCCGCACAGAAGGGTTTGACAATCTTTGCGGGCGACGGCCATCAGGGCGGTTACCTGGCGGTATCGAAATTTCTGGAAAAAATCCCGCCGCAAGAACAGGAAAAGGCGGCCGAAATTTTCATGAAAATTCTAAACGGCAGTCTGTGGGATCTGTGGCAACTCGCGCGCGAAAAGGACGGCTTGCCGCCGGTTGCCTTGAATGACAAGCACGGACGCTTCCTGCAGCTGGCGACCAATGCGTTTTCGGATTCCTTTTTCTACGGCGCGCCTGTCTACCTGCAATTGCAGGGCTTCGACGAAGTGAAAGCTTCGGTATTCCAGGTCACGCGCTCACCCGGCAAGAAAATTGTCTACTTCGGCTGCCTGCTGCTGGTGCTCGGCGTGTTCTCGATGTTCTATGTGCGCGAACGCCGCTTGTGGATATGGCTCAAACCGGAGCCGAATGGCGCGCATGCGATCATGGCAATGAGCTCGCAACGCAAGACGCTGGACTTCGAAAAGGAATTCGAGACTTTGAAACGGCAACTTCCGCAATCGGGTACTGGCAACGAATAAGGCGCGGCTATACTTGACGGCATCTTGCTTGCGCTTGATGCAGTAACGCGCAATGAAACGGAGAAACTATGGACGTGGTACAGGATCGCATCTACGCACAGTCGCCGGGCTTCTTCAAACGCCTGTCCGCAATCGACTGGCTGTACGGCTTGGCGCTGCTTGCAGGGTCGTTATTCGCGCTGAGCCGCTTTGCACATCACATGGATTACTACGAGCAGGCAATCCTGCTGCTGGCGGCCCCGGTATTTGCCGGACTCGGCTGGCACTGGAAATCGGTGCGCTGGCTGATGGCGCTGCTCGCCATATTGGCCTTGTCGGCGATTGGCCTGTACGGCGGTGTGTTGGATGCGGCGGAACATAAGTTCCTGCTGAAGTATTTCCTGTCGAGCCAGTCTGCGATTCTGTGGATGAGCACGTTGTTTGTACTGTCGACGCTGTTCTATTGGGGCGGCCTCGTGGCGAAATCGCCAACGGGCGGCTCGATCGGCAGCAAGCTGTGCTGGGCCGCGGTGGTGATGGGCTTCACCGGCATGCTGGTGCGCTGGTACGAGTCGTATCTGATTGGCGCTGACGTCGGCCACATTCCAATCTCCAACCTCTACGAAGTCTTCATTCTGTTTTGCATGATCACTTCGCTGTTCTATCTGTACTACGAACAGGTCTACGCGACACGCCAACTCGGCCCTTTCGTACTGTTAGTGATCAGCGCTGCTGTGGGCTTCCTGCTATGGTACATGGTGTCGCGCGACGCCGCGGAAATCCAGCCGCTGGTGCCTGCGTTGCAGAGCTGGTGGATGAAGATCCACGTGCCGGCCAACTTCATCGGTTACGGTACGTTCTCGCTGGCCGCAATGGTGGCGGTGGCCTATTTGCTGAAATCGCACGGCATGCTGGCTGATCGCCTACCGGCGCTCGAGGTACTGGATGACGTGATGTACAAGGCGATTGCCGTCGGCTTTGCCTTCTTCACGATCGCCACCATACTCGGCGCCCTATGGGCGGCGGAAGCGTGGGGCGGCTATTGGTCTTGGGACCCGAAGGAAACGTGGGCATTGATTGTGTGGCTCAACTACGCCGCATGGCTGCATATGCGCCTGATGAAGGGATTGCGCGGACAGGTGGCGGCATGGTGGGCATTGGTCGGCTTGCTGGTGACGACCTTTGCTTTTCTCGGTGTGAACATGTTCCTGTCGGGTCTGCATTCCTACGGCGAGCTCTAAACCTTGGCAGAATTTTCATTACGTTAATGTAATGAAACTTCCCAAAAATCCGCGTAGTCTGATCAGCATCACGACCATCGTCTGGAGCCGTCATGCTGATCAAACGCAAACCTAACGGAATCGATCTTCCATTCCCGTCTGAAATCACGCCGCGCGCGATTTTCGAATCCCGCCGTGAATTCATCCAGAAGCTGGCGGCCGGCTCCATCGCCGGCGGCGCGCTGCTCGAAATGGCGTCGCGCGAAGCCTTTGCCGAGACAACGGGGTTGCAAAAGCTTGCCGGCAAGCCGAATCCGAATTACGTAGTGCTCGACAAGCAGACCACGTATCAGGACGCTACCACTTACAACAACTATTACGAATTTGGGACCGACAAGTCGGCGCCGTCGCGTTATGCAAAGAACTTGAAGACGCGACCCTGGACGATCGCGATCGAAGGCGAAGTCAAGAAGCCGATGACACTGGATTTCGACGCGTTGCAGAAACTGGCGCCGATCGAGGAGCGCATTTATCGCCTGCGCTGTGTCGAGGGCTGGTCAATGGTGATTCCGTGGGAAGGCTATTCGCTTTCTGAATTGATAAAGAAAGTCGAGCCGACGTCGAACGCGAAGTATGTTGAATTCGTTACAGTGGAGGACAAGAGCGCGATGAACGGCTTGCGCCGGCCGGTGCTCGACTGGCCTTATGTCGAAGGGCTGCGCATTGATGAAGCGAATCACCCGCTAACACTGCTGACGCTGGGTATGTACGGCGAGGTGCTGCCGAACCAGAATGGCGCGCCGGTCCGTATCGTGGTGCCATGGAAATATGGTTTCAAATCGGCCAAATCGATCGTCAAAATTCGCTTTGTCCGTGACCAGCCGCGTACCGCATGGAATGCCGCTGCGCCAAACGAATACGGCTTCTATTCCAACGTCAATCCGCAGGTAGACCATCCGCGCTGGTCGCAAGCGAGCGAGCGCCGAATTGGCGAGGATGGCTTCTTTTCGAAGAAACGCCCGACGCTGATGTTCAACGGTTACAGTCAAGTCGCATCGCTTTACAGCGGCATGGATTTGAAGAAATACTTTTGAGAAGCCGCGCATGAAATTCAATCCTGCGCCGCGGCAGTTCTCCGCGATCAAGGCGTTTCTTTTTTTGCTCGCCTTGTTGCCTTTCGCTCGTCTTGCGTGGGGCGTCTTTGCGGATCAGCTCGGCGCCAATCCGCTCGAATTCATCACCTGGAATACCGGCGACTGGACGCTGTATTTTCTATGCATCACACTGGCAGTGACGCCATTGCGCCGCTTGACGGGATGGAATTGGCTGCTTCGCTTGCGGCGCATGATCGGCTTGTTCGCTTTCTTTTATGCGAGCCTGCATTTCACAACCTTCTTCTGGTTCGATCATTTCTTTGATGTGCAGGAAATGTTAAAGGACGTGGCCAAGCGTCCGTTCATCCTGGTTGGTTTTACAGCCTTTGTGCTGCTGATTCCGCTTGCAATCACGAGCACCAATGGCATGGTGAAAAGGCTAGGGGGAAAGCGCTGGCAATGGCTGCACCGCCTGATCTATGTGATCGCGCCACTCGGCATACTGCATTTCTGGTGGATGAAAGCTGGTAAGCACAATTTCGAGCAGCCGATCATCTTCGGGACAATCGTCGCGATATTGCTGTTGTTGCGTGTAGTCTGGGCGGTGCAGAAGCGTGCGCGGGAACGTACATTGGTCAGTCGCTCTGCCTAGCGAAAAACGGATGAAAATTCATCCGTTTTTTTCAGGGCAGCAGTGATTCCAGCGCAAACAGGTCGGCGGGTGCTTCGCGTTTGCGAATCAGATGGATTTGCGCGCCATCCACCATGACTTCAGCCGCGCGGCCGCGCGTATTGTAGTTGGAAGACATCGTCATGCCATAGGCACCGGCCGACATAATGGCCAGCAGATCGCCTTGTTCGATTGCCAGCGATCGTGCTCGCGCCAGCCAGTCGCCGGATTCACACACCGGACCTACCACGTCATAAATCTGCATCGCTGCATCGCGCTGCACGACTTGCTCGACGCCGTGCCAGGCTTCGTACATGGCTGGGCGCATCAGGTCGTTCATCGCAGCGTCGACGATTGCGAAATTCTTTGTCTCGCCATGTTTGATGTACTGCACTTCGGTCAACAGCACGCCGGCGTTGCCGACAATCGAGCGGCCGGGTTCGAACAGCACCTTGATCGGTTTGCCTTGATGCGCCTTTACGCGCCATGCGTCTATCTTGGCAAATAGTCGCATCAGATAGTCGCCGACCGCTACTGGTTGATCGTTGTTGTAATTGATGCCGATGCCGCCGCCGATATCCAGATGATGCACATGGATACCTTCGCCGGCCAGCGCGTCGATCAGCTCGATCAGCTTGCCGACCGCTTCCAGCAGCGGCGCGTCGTCCAGAAGCTGCGAGCCGATGTGGCAATCGATGCCAACAATCTCGATGTTCGGCAGACCGGCGGCAAAGCGGTAAGTTGGCAATGCGTCTTCATAAGCGACGCCGAATTTATTGTCCTTCAGGCCGGTAGAGATATACGGGTGCGTCTTTGCATCCACGTTCGGGTTGACGCGCAAGGACACCGGCGCGCGCTTGCCCATTTCAGCGGCAACCTCGTTGAGGCGATGCAGCTCCGGAATCGATTCGACATTGAAGCATAAGATATCGTGCGACAGTGCCAGCTTCATTTCCTCGCGTGACTTGCCGACCCCGGAGAAAATCACTTTACGTGGCGAGCCGCCGGCCGCCAGTACGCGCAGCAATTCGCCGCCGGAGACAATGTCGAAGCCCGACCCAAGCTTGCCGAGCAAATTCAGCACCGCCAAGTTGGAATTCGACTTGACCGAATAGCAGACCAGCGCCGTGTCTTCATTACGGCCATGCTTTTTGCACGCATCGGCATAAGATGAAAAATTCTCGGTCAGCGCAGCCTTGGAGTACACATAGGTCGGCGAGCCGAATTGTTCGGCAATGCGGGTCAATGGCGTGTCTTCCACGCACAGTGCGCCTTGTCGGCGGGAGAAATGCGACATGTTGCAGCTCAGTTAGGAATGGACGGGGTGACGGGAACGATGGCAGTTGATTCGTCTGCGTTGGTGCCGCCCGTCTGTTCGTCCGCGCGGGCCGGCGGCAGGGATGGCGTCTTGCCTTTCGACTTGATCGCCGCCTTGCCATGCGGCATTTGGGCGTCAGGAAGATACAGCGGGCCTTGCTGGCCGCAAGCGCTTAGCGCGCAGACGCAGCTGGCGAGCGCAAAAAAGACGAAGCGGCGTGATAAACCAGAACGGGACTTCACGATTAGAATCACTGTTTGACAAAATGTGTTGGAGTGTAGCATGACCGAATCCGAATTCCTGACGCGTGCCGAAGCGGCATTGGCGCGTATCGAAACCGCACTTGAAGCCTTGACCAATGAGGGCGACATCGATGTCGAGTGCTCGCGCAGCGGCAATGTACTGGAGATCGAATTTGTCGACAACGGTTCGAAGATTATCGTCAACAGCCAGGCGCCGATGCAGGAATTATGGGTAGCGGCCAAGTCCGGCGGTTTTCATTTCCGCGCCGACGGCGAGCGCTGGCTCAATACGCGCGATGGCAGCGAATTGTTCGCTGCACTGTCGCAGATGGTCAGCGCGCAGGGCGGTGCGAGCGTAAATCTGACGCCGGCCTAATTATGTTGGTCGCCGGTCAGAACAGTTCGTTCTTGACCTCGTCCTTGGTCGGCTGGGCTTCTGGCGCCAGCCCATCGCCGCCGACACCGAGACTGCGCACGCCGACACTCGGTGGATTCTCCGCGTAGTAGTAGTCGCCATTAACGCTGATTACACCGTCCGGCACCGTGCGTTCCGCCGTCGGCACGTTCTTTAGCACCTTCTCCATATAGCTGATCCAAATTGGCAGCGCCAGGCCGCCGCCGGTTTCGCGATTGCCGAGATTGCGCGGCTGGTCGAAACCGATCCACGCAACGCCGGCGATCTTAGGCTGATAACCGCAGAACCAGGCATCGAAGGAATCGTTTGTGGTGCCGGTCTTGCCGGCCAGATCAGTACGCTTCAGTGACATCGCCTTGATGGCGGTGCCATGTTTGACGACATCCTGCAGCATGTCGTCCATGATGAAAGCGTTGCGGCCATCGATCACGCGATTGGTTTCATCGCCGGCGCGATCGGGTTTGACTTCGGACAGCACCTTGCCGTTGGCGTCGGTGATCTTCGATATCAGATACGGATTGACCTTGTAGCCGCCGTTGGCGAAGACCGAATACGCGCCGACCATCTGCAGCGGCGTGACAGCACCGGCGCCGAGCGCGAGCGTCAGATAGGGTGGATTTTTGTCGGCATCGAAGCCGAAGCGCATCGCATATTCCTGGCCGTACTTGGCGCCGATGCGCTGCAGGATGCGGATCGACACCATGTTCTTCGATTTCATCAGGCCTTTACGCATCGAGATCGGGCCATCGTATTTGTTGTCGTAGTTTTTGGGTTCCCACGGTTGGCCGCCAGTCTGACCGGCGTCGAAACTGATCGGCGCGTCGTTGATGATGGTGGATGGTGACAGTCCTTTTTCCAACGAGGCGGAATAGATGAAGGGCTTGAAGGAAGAGCCGGGCTGCCGCCACGCCTGCGTCACGTGGTTGAATTTGCTGCGGTTGAAATCGAAGCCGCCGACCAGCGCGCGAATCGAGCCGTCTTCCGTATTGGCGGCGACAAAAGCCGATTGGACTTCGGGCATCTGGGTGATGGTCCAATCCTTGCCTTCCTGCGTCACGCGAATGACGGCGCCGCGCTTGACGCGCTTGTTCGGCGGCGCATTGTCAGCCAGCAGGCGCGACGCAAAGCTCAAACCGGCGCCCTCAATTTTTATTTCCTCACCCGAAACCAGCACGGCGGTGACAAGCTTCGGTGATGCGCTCAACACCACTGCGGCAACCAGATCGTCGCTGTCCGGATGATTGGCAAGTTCGACTTCAATCGCGTCTTCCGCTTCATCCTTGTTGCTCGGAATCTCGATGTAGCTTTCGGGGCCGCGATAGCCGTGGCGCTTTTCGTAGTCCATCACGCCGCGGCGCACCGCGAGGTAGGCGGCGTCCTGATCCGCCTTCGTGATGGTGGTGAACACATTCAGACCGCGCGTATAGGTGTCTTCCTTGAATTGGTCATAGACCATTTGCCGCGTCATCTCGGCGACATATTCTGCGTGGATGCCAAATTCGCTGCTGTTGGTCTTGATCTTCAGCTGCTCATCTTTGGCTTGTTTGTACTGCGCGTCGGTGATGTAACCGAGCTGCAGCATGCGCAGCAAAATGTATTGCTGGCGCGCTTTGGCGCGTTTCGGATTGACGACCGGATTGTAGGCCGAAGGTGCTTTTGGCAGCCCGGCCAGCATCGCAGCTTCGGCAATCGAGATGTCCTTCAACTTTTTGCCGAAATAGATCTGCGCGGCCGAGGAGAAACCGTAGGCGCGCTGACCGAGATAAATCTGGTTCATGTAAATCTCGAGAATCTGGTCTTTGGACAGGTTTCTCTCGATTTTCCATGCCAGCAGCGCCTCATAGACTTTTCGTTTCAGCGTCTGTTCGCTGGACAGAAAGAAGTTGCGCGCGACTTGTTGCGTGATCGTCGAAGCGCCTTGGCGTGCCCCACCGCTCAGATTGTGGATTGCGGCACGCAGAATGCCGGTGTAATCGATGCCGCCGTGCTCGAAGAAACGGTCGTCTTCGATCGCCAGCACGGCTTTTTTCATGATGTCCGGGATGTCTTTGCTGTGCACCAACGTGCGCCGCTCTTCGCCGAATTCGCCGATCAACACATTGTCGGCCGAAAAAATGCGCAACGGGATCTTAGGGCGATAGTCGGTCAGCGAATCCAGCGCCGGCAATTGCGGATAGGCGAGGATGATGACGAATACAACCGCCAGTGCGCCGCTGACGGCCAAGCCGACGAGCAGGGCAACGAATCCCAGAACCAGGCGCAATGCGGTGCGGGAAGCATTTTTCGACGAATTTGATGCGGAGGATTTAGTGCCGGGCGCGGATTGTTTGGAAGCCATGCAGAGACGAGACTGGGGGTCAATATCCGCGCCATTATAGCGGTCGCTTAAATGTAAAACGGACGATAACGCCTTTTATGCACTTTATTTGGCGGCCCGCGTGCCGAGTGGACTTTTGGCAACGCATTTGCAAATTTCTGTGTGGAAATTGCTTTACACTTTTCAAGTCTTATTGCTAGGATTTAATGTAACGTTTTACCAAAGCCTGCTAAGCATCCGTTTTATAACGTTTTTTCATTGACAGGCAAACCATACTCCATGCGAGTGCTTGACCGACTCGACGGCGTCGCGTCCACATAATTAATAGAACGTTTTGGGGGAGAACTGCCCTTGGCTTTAGACTTTGGCTCTTTATTCGGCAAAAAGAAGTCGCCGCTGGTCGGGCTTGACATCAGCAGTTCCGGTGTGAGGCTCGTGGAACTGTCGGACGCCGGTAAAAACGAATTCCGCGTGGAATGCTTCGCTTCCGAGCCGCTGGCGCGAGGCGCGGTAGTGGACGGCAACATCGAAAACCTCGATCAGGTGGCTGATGCCGTCCAGCGCGTATGGAAGAAGAGCGGCACGCGTGCGCGCTTCGTCGCGATGGGCATGCCGCCTGCTTCCGTCATCACCAAGAAGATCATTCTTCCGAACGGCCTGACCGAAGAAAGCCTGGAACTGCAGGTGGAGACTGAGGCCAGTCAATATATTCCCTTTGCGCTCGATGAAGTGCGGCTCGATTTCGATGTGATCGGTGAAGTGGAAAACTCGCCCGACGACATCGAAGTGATGCTGGCTGCCACGCGCCGCGAAAAAGTCGAGGACCGTGTGGCGGTGGCGGAAACGGCCGGCTTGACGCCGAGCGTGATGGATATCGAATCCTATGCGGCGCGTGCGGCGATCGATCGCGTCGTCCGGCAATTGCCGAAGGGCGGACAAGGTCAGATCATCGGCCTGTTCCAGATCGGCATGTACGTGACGCATGTCTCGGTGCTGCTGGATGGGCAACTGATTTACGAACGCGAGCAGCCGTTTGGCGGCCATCAACTGACGCAGGATATTGTGCGGACTTACGGCCTCTCGTATGAAGAGGCCGAAATCAAGAAAAAGACGAACGATCTACCGGATGGCTATCAGGCCGAAATCCTGCAGCCCTTCCTCGAAAACGCCGCCTCGGAAATCACGCGCGCGATTCAGTTCTTTTTTACCTCGACACCCTATACCCGCATCGACCAACTATTTCTTGCCGGCGGTTGCGCCACGATCCCGGGCATGGTTGAGATGGTGGCAAATCGAACCAAGCTGTCAGCATCCGTAGTCAGCCCGTTCGCCGGTATGCAGCTCGGCGCCAATGTGCGCGAAAAACAATTGCGCGCTGAAGCGCCAGCCTATCTGGTTGCTTGCGGTCTTGCCATGCGGAGGTTCGACTGATGGTCAAGATCAATCTTCTCCCGCATCGGGAGGAAAAACGCAAGCAGCGCAAGAAGGAATTCGGCGTAATGCTGGTGTTGAGCGCCGTGGTTGGCGCGTTAATCGTCTTGGCCGTCGGCGGCTATTTTGCCGCCGAACTGTCGGGTCAGGAACAGCGCAATGCCTATATCAAGGCAGAGAATGCCCGGCTTGATGTGCAGATCAAGGAAGTCGCCGATCTTAAACAGGAAATCGAGGCACTGAAGGCAAGGCAGCAGGCGGTAGAAGATTTGCAGGCAGATCGCAACCAGCCCGTGTATCTAATGGACGAACTGGCGCAGCAGGTGCCGGAGGGGGTGTACCTAAAATCGTTCAAGCAGGACGGGCAGCGCGTTGTGTTGAATGGCTATGCACAGTCCAACGAGCGGGTGTCCGAACTCTTGCGCAATCTTGGTAACAATTCGCCGTGGCTCGAGCGCCCCGACCTGATCGAAATTCGATCGGTCAACCTCGGGCAGGGCAAGGATGCGAAGCGGGTGTTTGAATTCAACATCAACGTCGGCATCAAACGCCCGCGCGATCTTGATGCATCCGCTGCAGATGCAAAACCCGCTGCGCAAGCAGCGGCAGCCCAGAAACGCTGAAAGAGACGCGCATCATGGCAGACATAAAAAAAATCGGTGCGTCGATCAGTGCGCAATTCCGTAATCTGAACGGCGTCCCGCCCGCACAATGGCCTATCGTGCCGCGCGTGATGTGCGGCGTCGGTGTAACGATACTGGTGCTAGTGTTGGGATGGTATTTCTACTGGAGCTCCCAACTGGAAGATCTTGATCGTGCCTCAGCGGAGGAGCAGACGCTGAAGGATGCCTACAAGATCAAGGTGCAGCAGGCGGTCAACCTCGAGGGTTTGCGCAAGCAAAAGCAACAGGTGGGCGAATACGTGGCGACGCTGGAAAAGCAACTGCCGAGCAAGGCCGAGATGGACGCGCTGCTGTCCGACATCAATCAGGCGGGTCTGGGTCGCGGTCTGCAGTTCGAGCTGTTCAAGCCAGGTCAGGTGGTGGTGCGTGACTACTACGCCGAGCTGCCGATTGACATCAAAGTCACAGGTCACTATCACGACATGGCGTCGTTTGCCAGTGACATCGCAAATTTGCCGCGTATCGTGACGCTGAACAAGATGAGCCTGGTCGCCGGTAAGGACAACAGCCTGACGCTTGACGCGGTGGCCAAAACTTTCCGTTACCTCGATGAAGAGGAGATTGCCGCGCAACGCAAGGCAGATGCAGCGAAGAAAAAAGGGGGCAAGAAATGAACAGCCTTCGCCTGATAGTGCGCACCTCAACTGTGTTGGGGCTTCTTGGTCTCTTGTATGGTTGCGGCGATGGCGGCATCCAGGACGTCAATCAATGGATGCAGGAAACCCGCCAGCAGACGCGGGTTTCGATCAAGCCTTTGTCGCCGCCAAAGACTTTTGCGCCTTATGCGTATGACGCCAAGGGCCGTGAGGATCCCTATAGCCCCAACAAACTTGCGATTGCCTTCGCCAAGTCTAAAGGCGGAGGAAGTATTCATCCGAATCTGGATCGACGTCGCGAGGCATTAGAAAGCTATCCCCTCGATACGCTTCATATGGTGGGAACCTTGTCGAAGCCTGGTATGACCTATGCGCTGATCCAAGCCGACAAGTCGGTTTATCAAGTGAAGGTTGGTAATTACATCGGACAAAACCTCGGCATGGTCACCAAAATTACCGAGTCGGAAATCGAACTCAAGGAAGTTGTTCAAGACGCGTCCGGCGAATGGGTCGAACGTGAAGCCAAGCTCGAATTGCAGGAGACGCAAAAATGATGGCGCAACAAAAACAACTCAAACATTTGTCCGTCATGCAGCGCATGACGCGACTGATGGCGTTCCTGTGCTTGACCGCGATGTGCGGCCTGTGCGTCGCACAAGAAAATGCGATCGAATCGATTACGGCGAGTCAGCAAGGTACTAACGTAGTCGTCAAGATCGGCTTGAAAAATCCGCTTTCCAAGACACCGGTCAATTTTTCCATTGCTAACCCGGCGCGCATCGCGATCGACATAGCGGGTGCGGCAAACGGGACTGGCAAGGGCTTTCAGGAAATCGGCCTTGGTGACGTGCGTAGCGTGAACGTCGTACAGGCCGGAGACCGATCACGCGTGGTGCTGAACCTGAGCCGCTCGCTCAATTATGCGACTGTGCTTGATGGCAATACCGTGGTCGTCACAATCGACGGCACTGGTGGCGTGCCGGTTGCTGTAAACAATGCCGGTGTCCCAGTAGGGCCGAAGCCGACTGCAGACGTGCAGGCAATTCGCGATATCGATTTCCGCCGCGGCAGCAATGGCGAAGGGCGCGTTGTGGTTGATCTGCCTAACAATCAGGTGGGGGTAGACGTGCGCCAGGAAGGCCGCAAGATCGTTGTAGATTTTGCAAAGACCGCTTTGCCGGACGTTTTGCGTCGTCGCCTCGATGTGGCGGATTTCGGTACCCCGGTGAGCACCGTAACGACGCAGCAGATTGGTCAGAATGTGCGCATGACGATCGAGCCGCAAGGCCTGTGGGAGCACAGCGCCTACCAGAGCGATTCGCAGTTGGTGGTCGAAGTCAAACCGTTGAAGGATGATGCCAACAAGCTTGGACAAGGTGTGAAGAATTATCGCGGCGAAAAGCTGTCGCTGAATTTCCAGAACGTTGAAGTACGCGCAGTCCTGCAAGTCATTGCCGATTTCACGGGCCTGAACATCATTACGAGTGACACTGTCAGTGGCAATTTGACGCTGCGCCTGAAGGACGTGCCGTGGGATCAGGCGCTCGACATTGTGATGCAAGCCAAAGGTCTCGATATGCGCAAGAACGGTTCGGTCATCTGGATCGCACCGCGCGACGAACTGCTGACCAAGGAAAAACTGGAGCTGGAGCAGCGTTCGCAAATTGCCGATCTTGAGCCAGTTCGGACCGAAGCCTTTCAGTTGAATTATCAGAAAGCTGAGGCGTTTAAGAAGATTTTTGGTATTGATGATTCAGGCGGCGCGAATCGCAGCATCCTCACCAAGCGCGGCAGCGCGGTGGTTGATCCCCGCACCAATCAGCTGTTCATCACGGATATCGCCTCCAAGTTAGATGAAATCCGTGCGTTGATTCAAAAGACCGATATCCCGACCCGTCAGGTCATGATTGAGGCGCGTATCGTTGAAGCAAGCGATTCGTTCAGCAGCAGTCTCGGCGCCAAGCTGTCGTTTGGGGTGCAGCAAAGCCGTTTTGCGCTGGGCGGCAACCAAGCTACGCCGGGATCGACGACTGCAACCGGTGCCACGACTACTCCAACGCTTGGCGGCAGCTCCATAAATCTGCCAGCCGCGGCGCTAAATGGAAATGCTGCAGGGACCGTTGCATTAACATTGTTTAATGCCGCGGCGACCAGATTTATTGGTTTGGAGCTATCGGCGCTGGAGGCGGATGGCAAGGGAAAAATAATTTCTAGCCCTCGTGTCATTACTGCCGATCAGTTGAAGGCACTGATTGAACAAGGAACGGAGATCCCGTACCAACAGGCAACTAGTAGCGGCGCCACCAGCGTTTCGTTCCGCAAGGCGAACCTAAAACTTGAGGTCACGCCACAGATTACGCCGGACGGCAATGTTATTCTTGACGTGGACGTTACAAAAGATAGCGTTGGTATTCAAACTGATTCCGGACTTGCCATCGATACCAAGCACGTGCAAACGCAAGTGCTGATCGATAACGGCGGCACGGTAGTAATCGGCGGTATTTACACCCAGACCGAAACCAAGGATATCAATAAGGTGCCGTTTTTTGGCGATATTCCGCTGTTTGGGAATCTGTTCAAAACAACCGACCGAACAAACAACAAGACGGAATTGTTGATTTTCCTGACGCCGAAGATTCTTAACGACAAAGTGGCAATCAAATAAAATGCTGCCTATGGCAGCGCCACGTTGGCGACTGTGTATCTGAAAGAGTTGGCATAACGTGGGTGGCAACATTTTCCTGGTCGGCCTAATGGGGGCCGGCAAAACGACGGTCGGTCGCGCGCTGGCCAAGCGCCTGAACAAGCGTTTCATCGATTCCGATCATGAAATCGAGGCGCGTACCGGCGCCTCTATTCCGCTGATCTTCGAGATCGAGGGCGAGCAAAGCTTCCGGCAGCGCGAGGCAGAAGTCATTCGTGATCTGACCGCGCAGGATGACATCGTGTTGGCAACGGGGGGCGGAGCGATTCTCAATGCCGACAGCCGCGGCTATCTGAAATCTCGTGGCACCGTGATTTATCTGCGCGCCAGCGTCAACAGCATTCTGCAGCGCACCAGCCACGATAAAAACCGGCCCTTGCTGCAAACCGCCGATCCTCGTAAGACACTGGAAGACCTGTCGCGCGCACGAGAGCCTTTGTACAAGGAAGTGGCTGACATTGTGATCGATACGGGCCGACCTAACGTACAATTCCTTATGCAAAGTATCTTGGCGCAGCTGGACGCCGTGCAAAAGCGCGTTGCGCCTACGACTGATCCAGCTAGCGCCATTCATCCTGTATCGAATTTCCTCATGCCCGTTCCGCAAATCGCTCCCATTAAACTGCAAGTCGATCTTGGCGCACGCAGCTACCCGATTACCATTGGCCAATCGCTGTTGTCAGACCCAGCCGTTGCTGCAGCACATGTCGGGCAGCGTGCAGCGATCGTGACCAATACCGTGGTTGCGCCCCTATATCTTGAGCAGTTGAAGCGGACATTAACGGCTGCCGGAAGACAGGTGATCGACATTGTGCTGCCGGACGGTGAGGAAGAAAAAAACTGGACAAGCCTGATGAAGGTGTTCGATGTGCTGCTTGCGGAGAAATGCGATCGTAAGACGACACTGATCGCGCTTGGAGGCGGCGTCATTGGTGACTTGACTGGTTACGCGGCTGCCTCCTACATGCGCGGCGTACCGTTCGTGCAGGTACCGACGACTTTGCTGTCTCAAGTGGATTCTTCCGTTGGCGGTAAGACCGGCATCAACCATCCGCTTGGCAAAAACATGATAGGTGCGTTCTACCAGCCCCAAGCTGTGATCGCGGATACGGCGACCTTAAATACTTTGCCGTTGCGTGAGCTATCAGCTGGTCTGTCGGAGGTCATCAAGCATGGTGCGATCATCGATGTAGCCTTCTTCGACTGGATCGAGGCAAATATCGGCAAGCTGCTCCAGCGCGATCCCGCAACGCTCGCATATGCAATTCAGCGTTCGTGCGAGATCAAGGCGGATGTGGTGCGGCAGGATGAACGCGAAGGCGGGCTGCGCGCGATTCTCAACTTCGGCCACACCTTCGGCCATGCGATCGAGGCGGGCATGGGCTACGGCGTGTGGTTGCACGGCGAGGCCGTCGGTTGTGGCATGGTGATGGCCGCCGACTTATCGCATCGGCTTGGCTTCATCGACGCTCATGCCAAAACGCGTATTGCTGCGCTGGTGAAGGCGGCCGGCTTGCCGACCGCTGCGCCGAATTTCGGTGTTGACCGATGGCTGCAGTTAATGGAAGTCGACAAGAAGAACGAAGGTGGTCAGATCAAGTTTATTCTTCTGAAGCCTCTAGGCACTTCCGTCATTACCACCGTTCCGCAGGACATCCTGCGGCAAACGCTGCAAGCCTGCTCGGCTTGATCGCTAGTCCGTGACAATATTTCGATGATTGGCATGGACACCGAATCCTATTTAGCCCCCTACGCAGTCCGCTCGGAAAATTCGCGTGGCCGTCGGTTTCAGGAACCACCACCAGCGTCACGCACAGAATTCCAGCGCGACCGTGACCGCATCATCCACTCGACCGCATTTCGCCGTCTGGAATATAAGACGCAGGTATTCATTAACCATGAAGGCGATCTGTTTCGTACTCGCTTGACGCACAGCATCGAAGTGGCGCAGATTGCCCGCTCGATTGCACGCAATCTGCGCTTGAACGAGGATGTGGTGGAGGCGATCTCGCTCGCGCACGATCTCGGGCATACCCCCTTTGGCCACGCGGGTCAGGACGCGCTCAACGCATGTATGCGCGAGCATGGTGGTTTTGAACACAATCTGCAAAGCCTGCGTGTTGTCGATGCGCTAGAACAGCGTTACGGTGCATTTGACGGTCTGAATCTGACCTTCGAAACACGTGAAGGTATACTCAAGCACTGTTCGCTGGCAAACGCGAAGAAGTTGGGCGATGTCGGGGAGCGGTTCATTGATAAGACCCAGCCTTCGCTCGAAGCACAAATAGCAAATCTCGCCGATGAAATTGCTTATAACAACCACGATATTGATGACGGGTTGCGATCAGAGTTACTAACGACAGAACAGCTATGCGAAATTGATTTCTATGCGCGGCATCGTCAGCAAGTGGAAATCGAATTTCCTGGCATTGCGGGGCGCCGCGCCATTAACGAAACGATACGCCGCATGATCAACGCGCTGATCGTGGACCTGATCGAGGCTTCGTCTCAGCGCATCCAGTCGGCCGGGTTGAAGACGATCGAGGACGTGCGCCACGCTGGCACCCTGATCGCCTTCTCGGATGATATGCGTGGCGAGGCCGGTAGACTCAAGCGCTTCCTTCATGAAAACCTGTATCGGCACTACCGCGTCAATCGCATGACGAGCAAGGCACGCCGTATCGTGACGGAGTTGTTTGATGCGTTTATGCAGGAACCCGGCTTGCTGCCGCCAGATTATCAAGAATCGTCGCCTCATTTCGATACCTCGCAGCCTAGGAAGATAGCGGACTACATTGCCGGCATGACGGACCGCTATGCAATACGCGAGCACCGACGGTTGTTCATGATTGATGCGATATAACCGCAGAAGCGGTGGCGTACTGCTTATGCATTCGGCGTACTGTTTTTGGTGCCCATCCTCCCTATGCCACTCTTCCAGAAACAGCCTTTCAAGACCAAAAATGCACCGTTGGTCGGCGGTTCGCTGTCAGCTGGGCTCTGTTGATTTACATTTGGCCAAAACAAGGGGGATATATGGCAGCTAAGTTGACGTCGCGTTTGCGTATTTACCAGCAAGCCGGCTTTACGTTAATCGAATTGATGGTGACGGTCGCCATCGTCGCCATTTTGGCTGCAGTTGCCGTTCCCGCCTACACGGACTACGTAACGCGAGGGAAGATTCCTGAGGCCACCAGTACCCTGGCAAGCATGCGCATACAGATGGAACAGTATTACCAAGACAACCGTAATTACAACGCCGACGATGCGAGCTGCGGGGTTTCGAATCCGGCGTCGGGAAATTTTTCGTATAGCTGCACCGGTACGAACCAGACTTACAAGATCGTCGCGACTGGTGTGGCAAGCAGGGGAATGACCGGCTTCAGTTATTCCATTGACCAGGCCGGCACGCGCAAGACGGAGGATTTGCCAGATGGATGGGGCACACCTCCCGCCAGCTGCTGGGCCGTGAAGAAAGGCGGCGGATGCTGATCCTTTGCAGACAGCGAGGCGTAACTCTTCTTGAGCTAATGATCGGCATCGCAATTGTGTCGATCCTATTGGCGGTCGGGATGCCTATGTTCGGCGCTTGGGCGCAGAACACACAGGTCCGTACCGCTGCAGAGTCTATCCAAGATGGCTTGCAGATCGCCCGTAACGAGGCTGTGCGACGCAATGCGAATGTACGGTTCAATCTTACCGACGCTTCCGGAAAAATCGCCTGGACGGTTTGTGTAGTGGTGAGCGACGATTGCGGCGAGGTGATTCAGCAACGCGTCGCAGTTGAAGGAGGTGGCAATGCACGAGTCGGCGTCAGCACGGTAGCTCCTTCTTCACCGGTTTCTCCAACGCAGTATGCGACCGCGCTGACAGCAGGAGCGGGGTTGTCTGGCGACGGCAAGACAGGCGTAACGTTTAATGGCATTGGCGCAATTCCAGTTTCCAATATCGGAACGGATCTGACTCGCATCGACATTATCAATGCGGCGGTCGCCGATGCACGCAGGCTGGTTGTTATCATCGGCACCGGCGGATTGATACGCATGTGCGACCCGGCGCTTGCATTGGCAAACAATCCACAAGGCTGTGCCTGACATGAAAATCGCATCCATCCAGCAGCGCGGTTCGGTCATGCTAGAGAGTTTGATCGCAATCCTGATTTTTTCGCTCGGCATTCTATCGCTTGTGGCCTTGCTTGGAGCCGCTGTACGCGATACCACCAGCGCTAAGTATCGCAGCGAAGCCAGTTATCTGGCCAACCAGGTGATAGGCCAGATGTGGACCGGCGACAAATCAAATGCGGCTCTGGTTGCGAATTACGGTACCGCGGGTGGTCAGCCATATCAGGACTGGAAGGATAAGGTAGTCCAGACCTTGCCGGGCATTACAGATGCCGATGAGGATGCCGTCCCCCCCGCGTCCGGAGCGAACCTCCCTAGCATATCGGTTGCTGCGGACAACACTGTTACGGTGACGGTCTTCTGGCAGGCTCCGGGAGAATCGGGAACGCCGCATAACTATGTCGCCATTACGCGCATTCACAATTAACGAGGAGAATCATGCATAACCGCTTGTTCTCGAAATGCCGTGATCGCGGTTTCAGTCTGGTAGAGATTATGGTGGGAGTCGCCATCGGGATGATCGGCGTGCTGGTCATTATGCAGGTGGCGGCTGTTTTTGAAGGGCAAAAGCGCACCACCACCACCGGCGCAGATGCTCAAACCAATGGCGTGACTGCGCTTTACACGGTGGAGCGCGACGTGCGAAGAGCGGGATACGGCTTAAATTCAACCAGTGCGTTGGGTTGCAAAATCAAGCGATATTTTGATACCGGCCCAGCCTCGGATTTGATACTAGCACCGGTCATCATCACTAACGGCGCCGATGGCGCACCCGACAGCGTCGAGATACTCGCTAGTTCCAAGAGTGGCTGGAGTGTTCCGAGTCGAGTAACAGTCGATCATCCGCCTCAAGCAACCAACATCTTTATGAACACCACTTTGGGAGTCAATGTAGGCGATCTACTCGTTGTATCCGAAGCTGGCAAGGACTGCACGCTGATTCAGGCGACCGGCATCCCAAACGGCAATGTGCAGGTTTTGCACCAAAACACTAGCAAGTGGAATCCACCAGGGGGCAGCAATATTTTTCCTGCTGGCGGTTATGACATCGGTGCGCAAGTGCTGAACCTCGGCGCACTAATCGATCATACATATTCGTTGAGCAACGGCAATTTGATGCTTTCCGAGATGGACAGCACAACCAACACCGCCTTGCAACGCCCATTGATTGGAGATGTTGTGCAAATGCAGGCCGAATACGGCTTCGATACGCGCACCGGTGCGCAAGCCGACCCGCGTGTGGATACGTGGAGCGCCACGATGATCGATGCGGATGGTAGTGGCACCGTATATCCCGCAGCCACCCCGGACCCCGGCGACATCGCACGCATCGTCGCAGTCCGGATGGCAATCGTGGCTCGCAGCCCACTGATGGAAAAGCCAAATGCGAATGGCGTTTGCGATACCACGACGGCGGAACCGGCATGGGCAGGAGGCACGATTACTATCGACACTGACCCGAACTGGAAATGTTATCGCTACAAGACGCTCGAAACGGTCATCCCATTGCGCAACATATTGTGGGGGAATACATGAGAATCGCGTTTCCCTTGGGCTCGTTGATCTCGAATCGGAGAAACAGGCTCGCCTATATTGATAGGGCGTCTATTCGACAGCAGGGCGTGGTGTTGATGATTGCCTTGATCGTTCTTGTCGTCATGACGATTGCCGGCATTGCACTTGTACGTTCGGTGGATACGGGCAATCTGGTTGCTGGCAATCTGGCTTTCAAGCAGGGCGCGACTTTGGCGGCGGATGTCGGTACCGAGTCTGCGATCGCTTGGCTCAACCCTTTGAACGGAAGCGGCACGCTATACCAGAATGATGCCACCAAAGGCTACTACGCAACTAGCCTGACCGAGCTCGATCCGACTAATGCAAGTGGCAGCAGCTCGCTACCAGCTGTCGACTGGGATAACACTAATTGTGCAGGCATACCCAACAATGGCCAATGCCTTAAACCTGCGCCTTCGACGACGATTGACAACGATAATACCGTTTCCTATCTCATCACCCGGTTGTGTCAGATTGTGGGTGACCCGAACGCCTCAGGCAATACCTGCGTGACCTACCAGGCTAGCGATTCAACGAGCCCGAAGAGAGGTGAAATCAAATACGGTGACGACAAGCGCTTCGAACCATTGCCTGGTCCGTACTATCGCATCGTTTCTCGAATCAAGGGGCCGCGCAACACCATCAGTTTTGTAGAAACGATCGTCCACTTCTAATAATTAAGAAGACGGTGGGAAACCAGTAAGCAGCGGCAGTATATCCGGAGATCAAAAAATGAAATACCGTTCATATAGGGTTCATCTCGTCGCGGTATTGGCGACATGGATTTTGGCTGCGGGAGCTGGATATGCTGCTGAAACCGACATCGCGAATGCTCCTTTGGCTTCGGCTTCAACCGACGTGGTTAAGCCGAACGTGATGTTTATTATCGATGATTCGGGAAGTATGGCCTCCGCCTACTCGCCGGACGACGCTAGTTTCTCTAGCACCAAATACGGCGCGAAAAGTAGTCATTGCAACGGCATGTACTATGACCCTACAGTGACCTATGCTCCTCCCGTAAATGCAGATGGAACTAGTTTTCCGAACGCTAGCTTTACCGCCGCCCTACCAAACGGATATCTGGCTGCAACTTCAGGCTCACAGGGCAACAATAATCCGACGGATTTGACGAACAGTGTGTACTACACATATTTAGGGACTGCTCCTAATCTCGGATTTACATACAACACGAGCGGCAACCTTATTACTAGCTCGCCGTTTTATTCCGAATGTAATGCCACCGCCGACACTACTCCCACAAAATTTACGAAGAATACGATTACCGCACAATCGTCCGCCACCCTGCGAACCAATTTCGCAAACTGGTACAGCTATTACCGCACGCGCATGCAGATGATGAAAACTGCAGCAGGTCTCGCATTCAAGGATATCGGTGACAACTACCGCGTTGGCTATTCGACTATCGGCTATTCCGGTACCGATTCCAGCAACAACGACTTCTTGAAGATCGCCGATTTTGACGCAACGCAGAAGGCAAGCTTTTATTCCAAGTTGTATAAGGCAAATCCTACGCATTGGACTCCCTTGCGCGCTGCGTTATCGAAGGCCGGGCGAATCTATGCCGGGAAGCTGCTTACCGGTGCGGATGATCCCGTGCAGTATTCCTGCCAGCAGAACTTCACGATTCTGTCGACTGACGGTTATTGGAATGACAATGAGGAAACAAGCAGTTACGGTCCATATGGTATAGACGGCAGGACCGAGGTGGGCAATCAGGACGGAACGGAAATAAGGCCGATGTATGACGGAACCGTTACATCGAATGTAACTTACACGACTGCGACGATTACGTTTGATTCGAATAACCGGACCAATAAAACGTCGGTTTCGAGCATTACGGTGAACGGTAAGACGATTACCTCAGGCGCAACTACGAGCACCAGTGATGAAAACACGCTAGCCTCCCGCACTGCGGACAAGATAAGCAAACAAGGGTATAGCGCAACCGTTTCCGGGAATGTTGTCACTATTAAGGCACCCGCGAGCGCCGGGGCGATTACTTATACCCCCGTTGTCACGCTTGGCTCTGGAAACATGTCCTATGCCGTTACAGCTTTCAGTACTGTCACTAATTCTGTTACCAGTGGAGGCGTCGACAACTCGCTGGCGGATGTCGCCGAGTATTTCTATGCGACCGATCTTCGAACCGCTGCATTGGGAAACTGCATCGGTGCAAAAGGGAACGGTATCGACGTATGTGAGAATAATGTCTTAGGCTCCGGGCTGGACAACAAAACGTCGCAGCATATGACGACGTTTACGCTTGGCTTGGGCGTAAATGGATTGCTGTCGTACTCGGAAGAGTACCTTAGCGGTGGATCGGTGGACTACAACGCCATATCTAACGGTACCAAGAACTGGCCCGATCCGACTGACGATGAGGGGCCGTCGCGCATCGATGATTTATGGCACGCGGCAGTCAATGGACGGGGAACCTACTTCTCCGCCCAGACGCCGAGCGCCATGATTAGAGGTATCAGCAAGGCATTGACGGGAGCGAAAATTCGTCCCGGATCTGGCGCGGCTGCGGCAACCAGTAATCTAGAGCCGGTGGAGGCAGACAATTTTCTGTTCCTTGCAACCTATCGTACGTCTCTGTGGGATGGTGATTTGCAAGCAAAAACCATTGATCCCAGTACCGGCGAGGTATCGGCCGACACCAGTTGGTCCGCACAGCAAACATTGGATTCCATGGTCGGCACAACAACCGATAGCAGGACAATTTACACGTTTGATGCGTCTGCGAATGCTGCGGCAAGCAAGCTCAAGCTTTTTACCTGGGCAAACCTGACTACGGGCGCCACGGGTGAGCAGGCATATTTCAATTCGATGTGCTCGCCGACAGTCAAACTGTCGCAGTGCAACGACACCATGTCTGGTCCAAATCTCACATCAACGCAGAAGGGGCTACTGTCGGGTGAAAATCTCGTTAATTTCATCCGTGGCCAGTCGGGATTCGAAGATCAGAGCGGCAACGCAAATCCCCTATACCGGGATAGAGAACACGTTCTTGGCGACATGATCGGTTCGCAACCGGTGTATGTCAAAGTGCCACCGTTCGCCTATCTCGATGATCACTATAGCGATTTCAAGTCACAGCAGAAGAACCGTGCGGCGGTCGTATATGTTGCGGCAAATGACGGCATGCTACATGCGTTTGATGCGACGATCGGACAATCTACATCGGGTTATGAAAAGTGGGCTTACATCCCGCCGATGGTGTTGCCGAATCTGTATAAGCTGGCGGACAAGGGTTACGCGAGCAACCATCAATATTATGTGGACGGCGCGCCGACGGTTGGTGACATTTGCCCTAGCGCTCCGGCATCTTCTTGCGCAGCGAATGCATGGAAAAGCATTCTGGTTGGTGGTTTGAACGCGGGAGGAAAAGGCTATTACGCGCTGGATATTACCGATCCGGACAACCCGAAGGCGTTGTGGAATTTTACCGATGCCGACGATAAAGACATGGGGTACAGTTTTGGCAACCCTATTATCACCAAGAACAAAGACGGCCTATGGGTGGTGGTCTTTACCTCCGGCTATAACAATCATACAAACGGCGGGGACGGGAAAGGGCATCTATACATATTGAATGCCTATACCGGCGCACCTCTCTTAAAGCTAAATACGACAGCGGGTGACGACACGACGCCGACGCCCAGCGGACTGTCCAAAATCAACGCCTGGATCGATAGCACCACCGATAATACGGCTAAGCGCTTTTATGGGGGCGATTTGCTAGGTAACCTCTGGCGTTTTGACCCAGACGATCGCATTGCACCTGCTCCATCGGGCACCCCTGCCACGGGCTTGGTGACGCTACTGGCAAAATTGGGTAATGTGGCACCCGCCGGTGTACAACCTATTACGATTAAACCCGAATTGACTGAAATTACGGACGGCGGTGTTAAATACGCGGTGGTGGACGTGGCGACAGGACGTTACCTGGGTGAATCTGACCTGAAAAATACCGACATTCAATCGATATATGCGCTGAAGGACAATTTGACTGAAACCGGCCTGGATCTTGTTCGCAATCCGGGTGTGCTGGTGAAACAAACACTGACCACAAGCGCAGACGGATCTACCCGAACCACATCGACAAATCCTGTGGATTGGTCAACCGTGTCCGGCTGGTATTTGGATCTCAATCCGGGCAACAATTCGCCGGGCGAGCGCGTGAACGTCGATATGCAGCAGCAACTGGGATTGCTGACGGTGGCCGGTAACGTCCCTGATAACAACGCCTGTACACCCGGCGGGTATGCGTGGATTTACTCGCTTGATTTCAAGTCTGGTCAATATATCGAAGGTGCGACGAACAATTTCGCCGGCCGCCGTTCCGATGGTTTGGTTGCGGGCTTGAAGACGCTGAAGCTGACCACCGGCAAGACAATTACGCTGGTAACGGACACACAGGGGAAAATCACAGTCTATGGAGATCCTTCTTCTAATCCTGGAACTGGAAACGGTGCACGCCGGGTATCGTGGCGCGAATTGATTACTAATTGAGGCAGTGGTGTGGCCGCAGAGTCACGTGCAGTTTGGGGAAAGTGTGAATTCATGGCGTGCCGGTTCGGTGCCGGCCTTGTTTTTGTCCCTGTCGCTGGCAATGCATTTAGGGCTGCTGGCGGGATTCTCTCTCGGAGATGTGCGCTCTACTGGTGCTGGAGCTTTGCATAGCGCATTGTCTGCACCGCAGATTGTGGCGGTAAGTTTGAATGAAACGTCTGATCGCGTTCCCGAACAAGACAATCCGCGAAATGCGGCTCGGCAACACGACACGATTACTCGTGGACGGGAATCGTACGCAAGCGACAGTGGCTCCGGTTTGCGTGACATGCAAGGGATGGTTCACCGGAAGGGTGAAACCTACTTCCCAGCAGATTCGCTGACACAAAGGCCGCTGGTGGCGGTCGATGTGCCTCCAGATTTAACGCTTGTGGTTCCGGGCGTGCCGGCACAGGCGGCGGTGCTGCGTTTGTTCATCAATGAGTACGGTGACGTGGATAGTGTCATCGTGGAAGATACATTGTTGCCGGATGCCGCTCAGAAAAAGGTGACGGACGCATTCTCGCAGCTCCGTTTCCATCCGGGAGAAATCAGGAGTGTGCCGGTCAAGAGCCAGTTGCGTATTGAGGTGCTGCTCAAAGAAACGCAGGTGACTAGCAACGAAAAAGGGCGCTAACGCGCCCTTTTATCATGCCTCGGATTCCGTCAGGCGGTAATCGCCTCTTCCGGCATCCGCTTAATCCCCTCATGCTGATGATCCTGCTGCTTTGATTTGTACTTGATCACCTGCCGATCAAGCTTGTCGATCAGCGTATCAATGGCGGCATAAAGATTGTCCGCGATACTTTCCGCGTGCAGGTCCTTGCCTCTCACATGCAAGTTGATTTCCGCGCGCTGGCGTTTTTCTTTTTCTGGTAATTTGTCGACGGTCAGGATGACCGCGATGTCGATGACGTGATCGAAGTGGCGCTTGATGCGCTCGAGTTTGTTTTGTACGTATTCTCGGATGGCTGGGGTCAATTCAACGTGATGTCCACTGATGGTGAGATTCATACAGCACTCCTAGTGAAAGTCGCTGGCGGTTCTGCGCTTGTTACGCCGAACACAGCAACGTAACGACAAACAACAAAAATCCAGAAGGACAATCTTTACTGCAGCCTATAGCGATTTGCGTAGATTGACTGGCGGGATTTTCAGTGCCTCCCTGTATTTGGCGACGGTGCGTCGTGCGACCACCATGCCCTGTTCGGCCAGCATGTCTGCGATTTTGCTATCGGAAAAGGGTGTTTTCGGGTCTTCGGCTCCTATCAGTTGTTTGATCAGCGCCCGGATAGCGGTGGAAGATGCTTCGCCGCCTGCTTCCGTCGCGACGTGGCTGCCGAAAAAGTACTTCAGTTCGAACATCCCGTGCGGAGTAAGCATGTACTTCTGGGTAGTAACACGAGAAATTGTGCTCTCGTGTAGTCCCAGTGTATCAGCAATTTCGCGCAAGACAAGCGGCCGCATCGCGACGGCACCATGTGAAAAAAAGTTACGCTGGCGGTCTACGATGGCTTGCGCCACACGCAGGATGGTGTCGAAGCGCTGCCGCATATTCTTGATCAGCCATTTCGCTTCCTGTAGCTGCGTGCCGAGCGATCCCTCGCCTTTGTTTTGCTTCAGGATACTGGCGTATAGCGCATTGACGCGCAGGCGCGGCATGACGTCGTGGTTAAGCGTGACCTGCCAGCCGTTCTTGCCGCGCTTGACGATGACATCGGGCACGACAAAGTCGGATGCATCGGTCGCAAAGCTGGCGCCCGGATGAGGATTGCATTGACGGATAACCGTCTGCACTTCGCGCAAATCTTCGTCGTCGCAATCCAGCGCTTTCCGTAATTTCGTGAAGTCGCGTTGCGCGAACAGCGTGAGATGGTCGTGCACAATCGCCAGTGCCATGCGGCGCGTGACCATCGGCACTTTTTCGAAGCGGCGGATCTGCAGGCTCAGGCACTCGGATGCGCTGCGTGCGCCCACGCCGGGTGGATCGAAGCTTTGCAGCAGCTTCAATGCAATCATCAGTTCATCCGGATCGATCTCGAGTTCTTCCGGAAGACGCGCATGTATCTCTTCCAGGCCTTCTTCCAGATAGCCGTTGTCATCCAGCGCATCGATCAGCAGTTCCACCAGGGCGCGATCACGCCGATTGTGCACGGCGATGCGTGCTTGTTCGAGTAAATGCTCGCGCAGCGTGGTTTCATGCGCTTCGAGTTGTGGGCGGCCGTCGTCGTCTTCCGGTGCCTTTGATGTACGGGTGACATCGTCGAAGCTCCATTCGCCTTCGCCGACCGCGGCATCGTCGCTGCTTGCGGGTGCGTCCAAGGGGGCATCGGCCGGAGCATCGCTTTCCGCTTGCGTGGCGGTTTCCGCGCCGCTGTGATCGATCGTACTGCTGGTGCTGACCGCGCCGTCAGCCAATAGACGAACTGCCTGGTCGAGTGGATCGTCGATGCGTTCAAGCATCGGATTGTCGGCCAGAATCTGTTCCAGTTCCTGGTGCAGTTCAAGCGTCGATAATTGCAACAGGCGGATCGATTGCTGCAATTGCGGCGTAAGCGCCAGATGTTGCGAGACCCGAAGCTGGAGAGACTGTTTCATGGCGCGCTACATGCGGAAGTGCTCGCCCAGATAGACGCGCCGCACGGATTCGTTGGCGATGATGTCATCGGGCCGGCCGCTGGCTAGCACCGCGCCCTGGTTAATGATGTAGGCGCGGTCGCAGATGCCCAGCGTTTCACGCACATTGTGGTCGGTGATCAACACGCCAATGCCACGCTCTTTCAGGAAGCGCACGATGCGCTGGATCTCGATCACGGCAATCGGGTCGACGCCGGCAAACGGTTCATCCAGCAGGACAAAGCGTGGATTGGTGGCGAGTGCACGCGCAATTTCGACGCGCCGGCGTTCGCCACCGGACAGGGACATTGCTTGGTTGCCGCGCAGCTTTTCAATCTGCAGGTCTGCCAGCAGTGTATCGAGGCGCTGTTCGAGCTGCGACGGCGTCAGCGATTTGCCGTTGACGCGTTGCAGTTCCAGTACGGCGCGGATATTGTCTTCGACGCTCAGCTTGCGGAAGACAGACGCTTCTTGCGGCAGGTAGGATAGCCCGAGCAAGGCGCGGCGATGAATCGGCAGCCGTGAAATATCGACTCCATCCAGCGCGATCTCACCGCGATCCGATGGCACCAGGCCGACGATCATGTAGAACGAGGTGGTCTTGCCGGCACCGTTAGGGCCAAGCAGTCCGACCACTTCCCCACTCTCCACCTGCAGCGCGACGTCGCGCACCACTTGGCGCGAGCCATAGGTTTTTTGTAATCCGTTGACGATCAGCTTGCTGGACATCTTATTTATCCTTGCGCGGCTGGATCACGGCTTTGATGCGACCGCCACCCTGCTTGCTATCGCCGTTTGACGTGTTATGTACGGTGAAGAATTCTGCACGCGTATCATAGGAAATGAATTCGCCAGTCACTTCATCAGTCGGCTTGCTGCCCTCCAGCCGACGCATGCGCGCCTTCGAATACAGCTTCATGATTTCGGCCTTGTCGTCATATTCGATACGCTCCGCCTGGCCATCTATCCATTGATCCTCACCGCCGTCGCGCTTCTGCCGAAAACTGGCCAATCCGCCCGGTGGCGCATACAAGGTCACATATTGGTAGCCCTGCGGATCCTGTGTGACGACCATCTTGTCCGCCTTCATCAGGATGGTGCCGCGCGTCAGTACGACGTTGCCCGTGAAGGTGTTGACCTGCTTGATGTCGTCGTATTCCATGTGATTGGCTTCGACATTGGTGGGCTTGGTCGAGTCTGCCTTTTCTGCATGAGCGGTACTAACAAAAGCAAGCAGAAGAAGCGCTGCGGGAAGAAATCGGTTCATGAAATATCTCTGATGAATGGGGCGCAGGGCTGAATCATTGGGTTTCCGCCGGTGCTGGAACGTAATGGCCATGTACGTTGCCGCTCAGACGGAATTCCCCGGTTGCGTTGTTGGCAAACATGCCGGTACCAGTGAGCGTCGCACTGCCTTGCACGATCTGTACTGGGTCTGGTGTCTTGATGATGTCTTCGTCCGGCAGCGCTAGCAGATACGTGGTCTTGAGCTGAAAATGCGGCGAAGTTGGCGACGCCGGGCGGTCGACCAGCACGTTGTCGTGCATATGCACTTCGGTACTGTCGTTTGCGACAGTCGCTGTATCCGAGCGGCTCAGCATAGGCGGGCGGTTTTTGCCGTAGCTGTGCATGACAGGGTTCTCGATGAAATAGGAGTCGTCTGCTGGGTTATGCGTCATCTTCGTGCCGGTTAGCGTGTAATGCGCATCGCCAGTCGGGCCCATGCGCACGAAATTGAATTTCTCGACATAGTAGTCCGGCTCGGTACGCTGCTTGGCGGGGAACATGTCGCTGCTTTTGCGCTGCATAACTTCGACGATCCACAAGCTGCCGAGCGCGAGCGCGGCGCTGATGACGATCAGCACGATAATGCGCACGCTGTTGGCTTGCCGGGATCCGCTCATGAATGCTGCTCACTCAGGAGAGGTAGGACGCGATTGCCGCATCATAGGCACCCTGCGCACGCAGGATAAAGTCGCACAGCTCGCGTGCGGCACCGCGGCCGCCGCCGGCCTGCGTTACATAATGCACGCGCGAACGAACTTCGGCGTGGCCGTTCGGCACGCTGGCGGCAAACCCCACGCGCGTCAGGATCGGCAGATCGATCACATCGTCGCCGACAAAACCGCAGTGTGCCGCATCGGTTTGCGTGGTGCGCAGCAATTCCTCGAACGCTTCCCTTTTGTCGTGTATGCCTTGCATTACGTGCGCAATGCCCAGGTCCGCCGCGCGGCGCAGCACGATAGGCGACTGCCGCGCGCTGATGATCGCAGTCATCACGCCGGCACCCTGCAGCAGTTTCATGCCGTGGCCATCAAGCACGTTGAAGGTTTTCATGACTTCGCCGTCGGGGTTGAAGTGCAGGCTGCCATCAGTCAGTACGCCGTCTACGTCGAAAATCATCAGGCGCACGCGCGCGGCGCGTGTGAGGGCATCAGTTTGTGCAGTCATCAAATTACTTTCGCCCGCGTCAAATCGTGGATGTGCAGCGCGCCGACCAGCTTGCCGTCGGCATCGGTCACTAGCAGCTGGTTGATGCGGAATTCTTCCATCATGTCTACTGCGTCGACCGCGAGCTGGTCGGGATGCACATTGCGCGGATTGCGGTGCATGACTTCCGCGATCGTCACCGTTGAGAAATCTTGTACGTTTTCGATCAAGCGACGCAGATCGCCATCGGTAAATACGCCGATTGCGTGACCCTGGGCGTCGATGATAGCTGTCATTGCCATGCCCTTTTTGCTGATTTCCAGCAGTGCGGTATACAGCGTCGCGTCCTCACCGACTGCGGGGATGGCATCGCCGGTGCGCATGATGTCGCGCACATGGGTCAACAGACGCCGTCCCAATGCGCCCCCCGGATGCGAGCGCGCGAAATCTTCCTCACCGAAGCCGCGCGCGTCGAGCAGCGCGGTCGCCAATGCGTCGCCGATCGCCAGCGTTGCCGTAGTGCTGGCCGTTGGCGCCAGGTTCAGCGGGCAGGCTTCCTTGTCGACTTTTACGTTGAGGTGCACGTCGGCCAGTTTGGCGAGGCTGGAATCGTCGCTGCCGGTAATGGCAATCAGTTTCGCTCCCATGCGTTTGATGATGGGAACGATCGCCAGTAATTCACCGGCTTCACCGGAATACGAAATCGCGATCAGCGCATCATTCGCCGTGATCATGCCCAGATCGCCGTGCGAGGCTTCGGCCGCATGGACGAACAGGGCTGGCGTGCCGGTCGATGCCAGCGTGGCGGCAATCTTGCGCGCAATATGGCCGGACTTGCCGATGCCTGAAACCACCACTCGGCCGTGGCAATTGAACAGCAGTTCGACCGCCTTGCCGACGCGGTTTTCCGGATCACTGGCAATGCGCTGTTTCAATGCCAGCAGGGCATCGGCTTCGATCTGCACGGTATCGCAGGCAAACTGCAGCGCGCGCGCAGCGCTGGCGGCATCAAAAGTTGCCGGCGAAGAGGGGGCGTGGGGTACACTCATGCCCAAAGTATAAACGAACCCAAAGCAAAAAACCTGCCAGATTCAATCCGGTACTGCCGTTTGTCTGGCACTATTTGCAAGATCCAACCGTCCTCCCGTTTTCCCATGTTCTCTGCCCTGGAACTCACGCTCGTATTGCTCGCGTCTGCGGTGCTGGGCGTCGTTGCGTTTCGCATCATGCATTTGCCGCCGATGCTCGGCTATCTGGTGGTCGGCATCATCATCGGGCCCTTCGGATTGGGACTGGCCGAGGACAGCGCAGCGACTCACACGCTGGCCGAATTCGGCGTGGTGTTTCTGATGTTTTCGATCGGGCTCGAGTTCTCGCTGCCCAAACTGGTGTCCATGCGGCGCACGGTATTTGGTCTTGGCTTGGCGCAGGTGCTGCTGACGATTGCCGCTACCACGGCACTGGGCTGGATGGTGGCACGCCTGATGCCGCAATGGAGTAACGTCAGCTGGCAGGCCGGCTTTGCCGTCGGCGGCGCCCTGGCGATGTCATCTACTGCCATCGTTTCCAAGTTGCTGACCGAGAGACTGGAGCTCGAAAGCGAACACGGCCGCCGCATCATCGGCATTCTGCTGTTCCAGGATCTGGCACTGGTGCCGCTGCTGATCCTGGTGCCGGCAATCGCGCATCCGGAAGGCGATCTTGCCGGCACGCTGATGTGGGCCGCAGTCAAGGCAGCGGTAGTGCTGGTTCTACTGCTGTTCTTCGGCAAGAAGATGATCCGCGGCTGGTTTCGCATCGTGGTCAAGCGCCGCTCGCAGGAACTGTTCATGCTGAACCTGCTGCTGATTACGCTCGGCGCGGCATGGATTACCGAGATGGCGGGTCTTTCGCTGGCGCTCGGTGCCTTCGTCGCTGGCATGCTGATTTCCGAAACCGAGTACAAGCACCAGGTGGAAGAAGACATCAAGCCTTTCCGCGATGTACTGCTCGGTCTGTTTTTCGTCACGATCGGCATGTTGCTGAATGTGCGCCTCGTGCTCGATCACTGGTTCATTGTGCTGGTGCTGCTCGTGGTGCCGGTCGCGCTGAAATTCGGCCTGATCGCATTACTTGCGCGCCTGTTCCGTGTGCCGACCGGCGTAGCCTTGCGCATAGGTCTAGGGTTGGCGCAGGCGGGCGAATTCGGTTTCGTGCTGTTGAGCCAGAGCGGTGAACTGAACCTGATGACGCCGCAAATCATTCAGTTGATTCTGGCGTCGATGGTGCTCTCCATGTTGGTCGCACCCTTCCTGATCGCCAAGTCGGATGCCATTGTGCTGAAGCTGTCGCGCAACGAATGGATGGCGCAGTCGCTGGCACTGACGCAGATTGCTGCGCGCACGATGTCGGCGCAGAAGCATGTGATCATCGCCGGCTTCGGTCGTACTGGGCAGAGCCTGGCGCGGCTGCTGGAGGAGGAGGGCGTGCCATATCACGCGCTGGATCTGGATCCAGACCGCGTGCAGGACGCGCAGGCGGCCGGCGCGCAAGTATCGTATGGCGATGCCGGTCGGCGCGAAAGCCTGGTCGCGGCCGGCATTCATCGCGCGGCGGCGTTGGTCATCACTTATGCCAACACGCCGTCGGCATTGAAGGTGTTGCACCACACGCTGGAAATTGCGCCTGCGCTGCCGGTGATCGTACGCAGCTACGACGATTCTGATCTGGACAAGCTGCGTGCAGCCGGTGCGGCGGAGGTCGTGCCGGAAGCGATCGAAGGCAGCCTGATGCTGGCTTCGCACGCCTTGCTGACCATGGGTGTGCCCTTGCGCAAGGTCGTGCATCGTGTGCAAGCCGCGCGCGGCGAACGTTACGCTTCGCTGCGCGGTTTCTTCCATGGCACTAGCGACGC
>Ga0310811_10000822_pt1 | contig 39994 bp, 34 predicted proteins | sample YCmetagenome_FD_207642 | JGI IMG/M metagenome (GOLD analysis project Ga0310811, IMG submission 207642) | Soil microbial communities from experimental microcosm in Duke University, North Carolina, United States - YC | ecosystem: Engineered > Artificial ecosystem > Soil microcosm > Unclassified ... | reverse complement strand
ACGGTACGACCGCAGACGGTAGCGCGTCACGCCAATAAAAGGTACTGGACGCTGCTTCATCGATTCGGAGAGTTGACAGGGGACCCGGTGCTTCTCAATACGTCGATGAACATTATGGGTGAGCCAATCGTCTGCAATCCTCGGGACGCCCTGAAGTGCTTTGTGGATTCAGGAATGGATGCGCTAGCGCTTGGCAACTATCTGCTGACCAAAGACCGACCCTAACGGTGCGATTCGCTGCGGCAAATAGAAAGTCCATGCGTGACCGCGGAACACAATATCAGGTGATCTGCATCTGCGGCGGATATGGATTTCCGCTCGGGAATGCCAGTGCGGCGAGGATTACGATTGTCGGCAAGGCGCTGCAACAAGCCGCGATTGGCTTCCTGCTCCTGCACTGCGGACCTAGTCCCAACGCTGTCAACAGCAAGAGATCAGGCATTTATGAAGGCATACCGTTCGAGTACACGACGTCGGTTCGTCGGCCCGAGAACAAGCTCGCGCGCGTGCTGGTGTACGCGTGGGCTCTTGTGGGTCTCACGATTCGACTCGCCACGCTCAGGACGCGTCGCCCCACCCTCGTTTATTTGTACGTAGCCGACGGCCCTTTGAATCTTTACGCTGGGTATCTCTGCAAATTGCTCGGCATTCCCGTGGTGCAAGAACTTTGCGAGTGGTTGCAGGCCGAACCATCATGGTCGGCGTTCAACAGATGGCTGTATAGAAAGTCGATCTTCAAACTCGCGACCGGGGTGCTGGTGATCTCAAAAGCAATCGAACAACGCGTCATCACACGAAACTCCGAGCTCAATCTGCGCCTCATTGTGCACCGTCTCCCAGTGATCGTCGATGCCAAACGTTTTGCGGCTGCATCACCCGTGAGCGACGCTGTATTGGAGCGGATCCCAACCTTCGTCTACTGTGGGACATGGTTGAAAGACGTATTGTTCGTTCTTCGTGCTTTCAGCTTCGTCAAACTACGCGGGTTCAACAGCAAGCTGAGAATCGTGGGCGGATGGAACCGAGCCGGTATGGCGGCGATTCTGCAGGAACTCCAGGAAAGAGGGCTCTGCACCGACGTCGTCCTTACTGGCGTCGTAGACGATCGTACTTTGGAAACATTGTATAAGGCAGCGGCAGCATTATTGGCGCCGCTCTGGGACGACGATAGATCGAAGACCAGACTGCCAAACAAGATCGGTGAGTATCTCGCATCCGGTCGCCCCGTGATCGGATGCAAAATCGGAGACTTGACCGAATTTCTCGTCGACGACGTGAATGCGTTCCTCGCTGAACCTGGCAACGAGCGTGCGTTTGCAGAGAAGATGATCGCCGTTCTGCAGCATCCAGAACGCGCGGCACAAATCGGTAGGGCGGGTCAGAAGACGTGCATCGCCTGCCTGGACTACCGAGTCCATGCGGACATGTTGGCGACATTTTTCAGTGACTGCATTAACCAGCATAAATATCGGCGGTCGGTCGCATAGCGCGCGTACAAATGTTCCGTAACGCTACTGTACGGAACATCTTCTGCACCCTATTCGCAATTGGCATAATCGTGTTTGGCCGTGCGCGCCGCGCGAAGCGAGTAGCTCTCACTTCCAACGTGATTACGGCGATTTACTTTCACAATCCGAACCGTCGGTTGTTCGCCCGCTGTATTCAGTGGCTTATCAACAACGGCTACACATTCATCACCCTTAACGACGTCATCGAGATTCTGTATCACGGTAAAGCGATTCCGACCGGAGCGGTATGGCTATCCCTCGATGACGGTTACAAGGAGTGGGTCCATGAGGTGATGCCACTGATCCGGCGGCGCAACATCCCGGTCACACTCTTCATTCCGCCCGGCGTAGTGGAGAACGGAGGCCGATTTCCGTGGTTACATGGCGGCTTGTCAGATAACCTCGAACAGAGCCGCCGACATGCCCACGGTGAGCGTGACGCGGTTAGCATCTCGGAGTTGAAGACGATGGCAGACCATCCGGGAATCACGATCGGAGGACACACTCTGAACCATACCGTCACCGTGAACCTACTGGAAGATCAAACAAGACTTGAACTCGCCGAAGCCAAGCGAATTCTCGAATCGTGGACCGGCGCGATTGTGGAATCCTTCGCCTACCCCATGGGCGCGTATAGCGGTCACGAGAAATCTGCTCTGAAGGCGTTTGGCTACAAGGTCGGCGCAACGACGGCAGACGCGTTCATCACGCGGGAAGCGGATCCATATCTACTGCCGCGATTTTCGGTGGCCGACAACATTTCCTTTCCGGAGGCGATCTGCAACATGGTGGGCGTATGGAGGCCGACGATCACGCCCTTGAAGAATCTCTTCCGTCGCAACAACTCGAGCACCAGACTGACCGCGACAGCGGTTCGGCACTCCGGAGAAGCCGTCACTTCTCAGCATAACTGATCGGCCTCACAAACGGTAACAGGCGTATGTTTTTTCAAATTCTCTCTCACGCTTCGCTTCTTGTACGGAGCAATAACAAGACGCTGTTAACGGATCCATGGCTGATCGGAAGTTGTTATTGGCGCTCCTGGTGGAATTTTCCACCAGTGAAATCGGAACTCGTTGACAAGCTCGAACCAGACTTCATCTACATTACCCACGTCCACTGGGATCACTTTCACGGGCCTTCACTCAAACGCTTCTCGCGCCAAACCCCGATCATTATTCCTCTGGAACGCTCCAGACGAAGCAGGCGCGACCTGGCCGATATGGGATTCACGAACGTGATCGAAGTACGCCACGCACGCTCGGTGGTCCTGCAGGACGACTTCACAATCACCTCATACCAGTTCTCACATTGGGGGGACAGCGCCTTGGTCATCGAGGCCGACGGCGTCACGTTATTGAACGCGAACGATGCAAAATTCATGGGTCTTCCGCTGCGGCAGATATTATCGAACCACAAACGTGTCGATTTTGCCTTTCGCAGCCACAGCTCGGCCAATGATCGCATCTGCTATCACTATACCGACGAAGGATCTAACGGCGCAGCTGACGATCGAATGCTGTATGCGCGATCGTTCGTCAATTTTATGGAGAGGGTGAAGCCTCGGTACGCCGTGCCCTTTGCAAGCAACCATTGCTATCTGCATAGAGACACATACGGTTTGAACAGCGTCATCGAAACCCCAGCTGATGTCGAACAATATCTCCACTCAGTTGGTGGGTTCTCCGCATCCGAGCTGAAAGTAATGGTCAGCGGCGATTCATGGGATTCCAAGAACGGATTCGACATCAAAAAGTCCACGTGGTTCAGCAAGAGAGAGACGCACCTCCAGCAGTACCTCGAGGAGGAAGGGACGACGCTTAGGGCGACGTATGCACTTGAAGAGAAAACACGGCTGAGGCTTGATGAAGTAGAGACCTTCTTCAGACGTGTATTCGAGGTTGTGCCCGGTATTTTCAAGGCGTCGTTCAGGGAGAAACCGATCATCTTATGCGCGACATACGGCGGCGGTACGGACTATTTCAAACTGGATCTCTACTTAAATCAGGTATCGAAAATCGCCGAGGGCGATCTGGCGCCCGATTCGCTCCAATTCGAAACGACCGCCCTGGTTCTGCGGGAGGCGATGGCCTCCAATATGTTCAGCCATATTGGGATCAGCAAGCGTGTCATCTATAGATCACGCCGGCAAGATGCCAGACATATCAGGAAATTCAATGAGCTGCTGGCGGCTTACGAATATGAGGTGCTGCCGCTTCGTCTCCTGTTTTCGTTCCACACGCTGAAGGTGTACATGCGGAGATGGCGTGAAGTCGTGCTCTACGCGCAGCTAATAGCCGGTTTGCTGGCCGGGAAGTCGATTCACCAGCTCGAAGAGAAGCAACTTGGCCGCGCGGAATCACTCCGCTGCACCTCCTAAGCACCACATTTCAGCACCTTCGAGTACACGGTATTGTCAGGGGCAATCGACGACGCAGCCGAACTCGCGGGTGATCGCCCCCTGCGAGTCTTAGTAACCGCGCCCCTCGCACGGAAGCCCGGGGGAGTCGCCCAGTACATCCGAGTACTGCAGCCCTACCTCGGCAAGGACGTCCAGTACTTCACCGTGGGGAAGCGATCGGATGACGAGCGGATTGGTAAGACGCTTGTGCGAATGGCACGGGACGTCACATTGTTCGAGCGGACGTTAAGGGTTGGTGATTACGATCTCGTCCACCTGAACCCCTCCTTCAGTCCTAAGGCGCTGATTCGGGACGGCATTCTCTTGACGATCGCCAAGGCCTATCACAAAGCAGTAATTGTCACGACGCATGGCTGGAACGAACGTTTCGAGCGCACGTGCGTGGCGCATTTGTCGTGGCTGTTTCGACTCGTTTACGGACGGGCGACCGCATTTGTCGTTCTCAGTAAGGTCTTTAGAGACAAGTTGTACGCCCTTGGATATGCAAACCATGTGTTCGTTCAGGTTCCGCCGATTGAGGATCAGCTTCTGGCTGAGTGCCGTCAAGAATATCGTCGGAGACGTCTCCGGGCGGGCAAGGAGTTCAATATTCTATTTCTTGCACGCGTTGAACGAGCAAAAGGTATCTACGAGGCGCTCGATACGTACCGGCTTTTAAAACGGCAGCATCCGTTCGTGTCCCTCACAGTCGCGGGTGACGGCTCGGAGTTGACCAATGCCGTTCGATACGCGGACAGCCAAGATCTCGCCGATGTCGCGTTCCGCGGTCACGTAACAGGCGCCGCGAAATACGACGTTTTTCGAGCGGCAGACGCTTATCTGTTTCCCTCCCATACAGAAGGACTCCCTATATCCATGCTGGAGGCGATGGCATTTGGTCTTCCCGTTGTTACGTGCGCGGTTGGCGGCCTTCGTGATTGGTTTCAGAATGGCGCGATGGGCTTCATGACAAATACCCAAGATCCCGAAATGCTTGCTCTATTCCTCAGCAGGCTTATCCGCGAGCCGATATTGCGCTCGAATATCAGCCTCTTCAACCGGGAGTATGTCCGTGATCAATGCACTGGAGCGGAAGTCGCCGCTAGAATTGCAGGAATCTACCGCTTCATACTTGATCGCGCTCATCAACCATTTCTGCACGCGTGACGACCTGTCGACTTTCGACCCTTATGACATGTGGGGCACATCCCTGGGCTTCGGAATAAAGAAGCTTTACAACAGGAGGCCCGGTCTCGGCGCGATGCCCGCCGCACTCTTGTCGCTTTTTGACGATCTAATCAATCACAAGCTTCGCTGGTTCTATAAATCTACGGAGTACCCGATCGTCCGCGCGATGGCTGCCCTGTCCCTGTTGCACTTGCATCGCGCAACGCGCGAGCGGCGGTTACTCGAGGAAGCCGAGCGTCATCTACAGTGGTTGCTGGCGAACAGCTGCCGAGGGTTCAGCGGCTACTGCTGGGGGCTTGGGGTTCCGAGCGCCATCAGCAAGAAGATCATCTACGATCGCGACACGCCCCTTTCGACAATCACCCCCTACGCCCTTGAAGCGTTCGTTGCATTTGTCCAGGCTACCAACGACACACGGTTCTCTCCGGCCATCGAAAGCATCTTCAGGTTCTTCGAGAACGATATTCAGGTGATGGAGGAAGATGATGACGCCCTGGCGACCTCCTATGCCACATGGCGCGACCGCACAGTTGTCAACGCCGTCTCCTACACCATGTATGCCTATTCGATGTTCTTACCGTTTGCAGCGGCGCGGCACAAGCAGCGAATCGAAGCCAAGGTAAGGAAACTCTATGCGTACGTCCGCAGGATTCAGCGCTCGGACGGAGCGTGGTGGTATTCGCCACACGGTCGTTCATTCATCGATTGTTTTCATTCGTGCATCGTCATCAAAAATGTGGTCAAGACAAATTCTATCGTGCCGCTCGACGGCTCAGAGGCGCTGGTTGCGGCTGGATACCGCTATCTGAAACGCGCCCTGCTCGATGAGGATCGCTTCCTCTTCAGGCGGTTCTCAGTGAACCACGTGTACAGTCCGATCCGATTCGATTTGTACGACAACGCGGAAGCGCTGAATCTAGCGCTCCTGGTTGACGATTGGAGCTTTGCCCGCGATCTATTAGATTCAATGATCCGAACATTTTGTGACGATCTTGACATCTACTCGCAAATCAATTCTATCGGCGCACACAAGAATAGAAACACGTTGCGGTGGGCAGTGATGCCTTTTCTGTCCGCGGCCTCTCAGATGATCCCGACAGTCGATTCTTGGAAGCTCGCATAAATAGAAATGTTCTCGCGCGAATAGCTTCGCATCAACGCCATCTCGGCCTGAAGTTCAAGTTGAGAGGGTTGTCCTATGAGAGGTGCGCCGAGCTGTCGTGGGTGATCGATTACCTGCAACCACGTTTCCACGAACGCCTACAGTACCTTGACATCGGGACAGGCGAGTCGCCGTTGCCCTCATTCCTGTACGCGCACGCCAATTGGGACATCGCTTGTCTCGATAAATGTTCATGGGTACGGAAGCAGCAGCGCTTCGTACAGCTCGTTCAGAATCGAAGCGTTGATCGGGTTGCTGGAAGGCGATTCGTGGTGGTCGAGGCAGATTTGCTGACAGCTACTCTTCCGGATCGGTCGTTCGACGTTGTTACCTGCATCTCCGTGATCGAACATTTCGAAGGGGGCCTTGATACGGTTGCGATCAAGGCGTGTGCTCGGCTCCTGCGTCCCGGCGGTAAATTGATTCTCACAACGCTAATCAACGAGAAGCGTTTCGCCGAGTTCTATGTGCGCAGAGCCGTGTATGGCAAGGAGTATTGTGGTTCTCCAGTGTTCTATCAGCGCCACTATGATCTTAGAAGCGTGACCGAGCGCCTGATTAAACCGTCTGGATTGTTAGAACTGCACCGACTGTATTTTGGAGACTATGGATTTCAGTGCTTCGAAAAGGTAATGCAGCGGCCCAAGCCCTTGCGCGTGTTCTATGCATGGAATACACCATGGTTGGCCGGACGCTACCTTACGTATCGTCCCTACCCGGTCAGCAGGCGGAATATGCGGATGAACACGGCGTCTGGGCTGATTCTCGTTTTGGCGAAAAGCTGTTGAAGGGCCGTGAAGGACGTTCTAGAGCCCGAATAACGTGTGCGGAATTCTCGGAACAGTAAATCGACCTGTTGTTGGCGAGGTATTAGACCTCCTGCGGCATCGCGGGCCCGATGATTCAGCAATCGCCGAATGGAATGTTGGCGATCACATAGTAACCTTCGGTCATCGGAGACTCTCGATTCTGGATCCTTCGTCCGCCGGCGCTCAACCAATGAGCAGTGGTCGCTATTCGATAGTCTTCAACGGCGAAATTTACAACCACGAGGAACTCAGAACGCGGATGGGCGGCGTTCAATACCATGGGCATTCGGACACCGAAACGATCCTTCACTACTTGGCGCGACACCCCGTTTCCTCGATCATCGACTTCAACGGAATATTCGCCCTTGGGTTCTTAGACGAAGAGCGGCAAACACTGTTTCTTGCCCGGGATCCGTTCGGGGTCAAGCCTCTTTATTATTGGCCGGACGACGAATCGCTTGTGTTCTCCTCGGAACTGAAGATCATACGTGAGTTTGTCCACGATTCATTAGATCTTGACAATCTTGCCGAACTGCTTCGGCTGAGATATTTGCCGGCGCCGGACACCCTCTTCAAGAAAATTCGCAAAATACGACCCGGTCACCTTCTGGAGGTCGATCTTCGCGGTTCGCGGTTGAAGATCCGCGACTACCCATTTGTCGGACGCTCCAATTCAGTTGCGACCGTCCGAAGCCGGACCGCAGCCGTGGAGCGATACGGTGTTCTCTTGGAGCGGGCGGTCAAGCGGCAATTGATGTCGGATGTAGAGATAGGAGTGTTCCTTAGCGGCGGCGTCGACTCCGCCATGATCGCAAGCATCGCGCAGAGACATGCCGGCTACAAGATGAAGGCATTTACTGTCGGCTTTGCCGAGCGCGGCGAAGCGGACGAGATCGACGAAGCGCGTAAAACGGCGCAGGTCTTGGGATTAGATCATTATGTGGTGCAGATAGGATTTTCGGATTTTCTCGATCTAATGCCACGTATCAGCACGATTGTTGAGGAACCGCTGGCGACGGACTCCGTAGTTCCCATGTTCCATTTGTCAGCGCTGGCCTCCAAACACGTGAGGGTCGTGCTGTCTGGCCAAGGCGCTGACGAGGTGATGGGTGGATACCGTAGATATCAGGCGGAACTATTTCGCCGCTTCATCCCAAGATTCGCCGTCCCCATGATGATGAAAGCGGGCGCACAGGTTCGCGATGACACCGTCCGGCGTGCGATTGGTTCCATGAGCGCGCCGGACGATGTAGGTCGATTTGAGGCTATCTACAAGGTATTCGACACACAGCAGATTACCCGCCTGATCGGGCACGACAGCCACAAAGCGGAGGAACGCATTCGCTATTTCTATGACCTCCTCGAGTGCTCCCGTCAGCGTGGCAGTGCGGAGCGGATGATGAGTCTCGATCTGAGGATGAATCTCGCGGACGACCTGCTCTTGTACACGGACAAGATCACTATGTGTCATTCCATCGAATGCCGCGTCCCGCTGCTCGACATCGACCTTGTCAAGTTTGCGGAATCGCTGCCGGCCAACTATAGACTCGGCGTACTCCGCGGAAAAACGCTGCATAAGAAATTCGCCAGACGGTTGCTACCTTCGTCGATTGTCCAACGCAAAAAGAAGGGGTTCCTGTCGCCGACCGTCAGTTGGTTAAAGGACACGAGGGTTTTAAAGAGTATTCTTTTGAATCCGTCATCACAGTTTTCGACATATTTTGATAGCGGCGAGGTCGAAAACGTCTTGAATGAGCAGGCGGCGGGCTTGAACCGCAAACGCCAGATCTTTCTTCTTTTGAGCCTGTGCTATTGGATGGACACGTACCTGCGTTGTGATCACACGACTCACGTGGTCGATGCATGACTGCAGAGCCCATTGTGCGATCCGCCTTTTCTGTGAAGCGTCACGCGACCGTAGCATTGCTGATAGTGGGCGTGGCAGTGTGGGGCGCTGCCTTTATTCGTTTCCCTTCGGCTCGTGGAGCTCAGCCTGCCGAGCCCAACGGTTCAGCACCGTGGAGCATCGGATATCTGTGGCCATTTGGCGATCCCTCACTGCCGGTGTCGGATATCCAATGGGTGGGACTGACTCACCTCGTTCAATATGGAGCGATAGTGAACGCCGACGGCTCGCTCGATTTGAGCACGGAGCACATTTCCAGCAACGCGGATAGTCTCGTGTCCAGGGGACATGCGGCCGGCGTTAAGGTGCTGCTTGCGCTTATTCAGGCAAGTTGGACGGGCCAGACAACAACGTTTGAACAGGCCGTCTTTCATCACCGACTCGCTTTCATTAAGCGTGTCGTCGATGTGGTCAATCACTATGGCTATGACGGTGTGTCCGTGGATTCTGAACCCGTCAGCGCCAGCGCGCTCAACCTGCTTGCTGCAGAGCTCAGATCCGCGTTGGGTGGACGACTTCTGTTAGCCGCGGCCCCGGTCGACCAGGCTGACACCTTCCGTCCCATTCAAGGCTCATTCGATCGAATCAGCATTATGACTTACGACCTGACAGGCGCGGGACATTCCTATTCGTGGCATAACGCCGCGTTGTACAGCAGCGATAACTCCGTGTGGTCAGTGGACCTGGCTGTTAAACGTTTTCTTGCTGCCGGACTGCCCGCGGCCAAACTGGATATTGGGATTCCATTTTATGGATTGCGGTTGACAGGAGGTGGTCTCGATGGGCCGAGGCAGCACGCAACCGCGACCGTGTCGGTAGAGTCAATCTCTTATCGGGACTTCGTTTCAGAAATTACCCCACAGACGTATCACTGGGACGCGGTGGCACAAGTACCCTACCTAAGCATAAGAGCTGGACCGGACAGGCCAAAGCAATTTGTGACGTATGACAACGAGCAGTCCGTCGCGGCGAAGATCAACTACGTAAATGACCACAAACTTGGCGGCTGGATTATTTGGCATTTGCAGGCTGACTACATTCCGGACGCCGTCTCCAAACATCCGCTCTTGACTGCGATAGAGAAGGGACGTCGCGCTAATTCTGACAGGTGATAAATCGTGTCCGGACTTTTTGACGTGACCTTCATCGGCCACGCCTGCCTCAAGATTACTGTCGGTAGACTCAAGATTCTCACAGACCCCTGGCTCAATGGTCCCGCTTATACTCGCCAATGGTATCAATACCCTCTTCCAGATCGATCCGTCCCAATCGACGACGTTCATTACATTCATTATTCGCACGGTCACGAAGATCATTTGCACGCGCCAACATTTTCTCTGCTGCCGAAATCAGCGACTGTACTCCTGACGCGGCAGTGGTTTCCCGGTAACGCAGAGTGGCTGAAGTCCGAAGGTTTCTTCACTGTCCGCGAAGTTCCCTCGGGCCAATGGATCCGACTGGCGGATCCGTCGCAGAGCGACGCGGTAGATTGCGTCAATCTGGTCAACCGCAGCGACAGCATCAGCATCCTGATGTCCAGCCGAGAGACGTTGGTGAATGTGAACGACGCGCTTCACTGTTACGATACCAGCTGCATCGATCACTACTGTCGGCGCATCCATGGCCTGCTTAAGGGTCGACCGATCGACTTTCTGTTCTGCGGGTACGCCGGAGCGAGTTACTTTCCGAATTGTTTGCGTCATCCAAACAAGGACGATCGGGAGGTGGCAATTGCGCGAGAGCGGCACCTCGCGCAGGGCTTCGCGCGTCTCGTGCAAAATCTTGCGCCCCGCACCGCTCTCGCTTTCGCGTCAGGCGCGGTGCTGCTCGAGCCCTTCAATATCTGGATCAACGAAGTCAAATTTCGGAACGATCCGATCCTCCTCACTGAACAGCAGCTCCCATCAATGCGGGGCCGGATGTTCAATTTGGTCCCAGGTGATCGGATTACTTCCAGAGGACTCGAACGAAGCTGTCCGGTCCTCACCACCGAAGATCATGTCGCAGAATACAAGAGGATCTACGCTCAACAAATCAATGCCAAAAAGGTCCCGCCAGTGTTGTCCAGAGCCGCGGCCGATCGAATCTTGAAGCACGTCGAATCTAATGTCCGTCGACGGGTGAGCAACCTACGCACGGACAAGATTTCTTTCGATTGGGCAATTCGCTTACGCGATTGTCCCGAAGCGATTCTACGGCTTACGCGCCAAAAAGGTCTTTTGGAGACTGCGATGTTGCCGGCGGAATCACTCGAGACGGTGCGAGACATGGTTGTCGAGGCGAATAGCGAAATCCTCGCCGCCGGAGTCGAATCCCGGTGGGGCGGCGACTCGCTGCACATCGGCTGCGGTGGAATTTTCCATCTGCGTTCCGATGGGTCGGTGAGAGACAACCACAGCCGACTGTTCCTGCGACTGGCCACCCAGTTGCCAACGCAATCGGAGTATTTGCGCCTATCGCCCATGCGGGCGATCGATCACCTTATACGCAGTCCGTTTCTGATTCGCGAAGCGTTCAGAATTGCCGTGTCGAAAGCTGATCGCCGAAGTTTGGATTCGTCTGCTTGTCGCTCGGGCAAGATGGACGCCAGCCGTTGGATTGACGCCGACAATTGCGCCGGGTGTCCGGTGTGCGACGTTGCGGAGCCACGGCGCGAATGAGATCGAGAGAAGGACAGCGGAACTCAAGACAAGATCAGAGGCAGTCATGACAGATGGCGCGCCAGAGTCGATCAGCATTTTAGGAATACAAGTCAGTGCTTTTGACTCCTACGATCATGCCGTCGACGTGATACGAAAACGTCTCTATTCTCGCGTCCCCACATTTTGCGTCGCTATTAATTCTGAGAAGGTGCACCGTGCTGGTACTGACCCGGTGCTTCGTCATGCACTCGAGTCGGCGGACATTCGATTGTGCGATGGCGTCGGGGTCTCTCTTGCGTCCATGCTGCTGTATCGGAGGCGCCTGGTACGCTGTACTGGCATCGACTTGTTCCCGAGATTGATCGGTCTCGCGGAAAAAGAGGGGTGGAAAGTTTTTCTCCTGGGTGCTTCATCCCAGTCGAACCATGCGGCATGTCGCGCGCTTCTAAGTGCGTATCCCAACTTGAGACTCGTTGGAGGAGAAGACGGCTACTTCAAGAATTCCGCATCGATCGTCGCCCGAATCAACGAATCCCGGGCAGATCTCCTCTTTGTCGGGCTCGGGTCGCCGCGGCAGGAGAAGTGGATCATCGAGCAAATGCCACGATTAGAGCCACCGTTCAAGATGGGCATAGGGGGAACGCTGGATGTCCTTGGCGGTGCCGCCAAACGAGCGCCGTTAATCATCCAACGGACCGGTACCGAGTGGCTCTTCCGCCTCGTCCTCCAGCCTAGTCGTTTCCGCCGCCAGACGGCATTGCCACTCTTTACGCTGGGGGTACTCAGAGACATGCCTCTTTGGAGATCCTCGGTTGCTCTGTCGGAGTCGCAGGTCCGAACGCTTCCGTCGTCTTATGACTCCGGACTTCCACCCGAGGCACGAACATCGATTTGCGCAGTCAGAGTATCAGGAGAGCATCCGGCACCTGGGGCTGAGTTCCTCGAGAAAGAACCCCCCTCGTTGATCAGCTGAAGTGCCAGTCTCGCTGCCGGACTGCAACATTGCTCCGCAGACGTCGATTCGAACCTTTCACAATCTGAAATCGTGCATACCCGCGACTACTTACAACTAATTGGGGTGGCCGAACTTCCGCCACTAACAAGCCCATTCGACCCTGGGTACGATCCTGTCACACTCGAAGGCCACCTTGAGCAGAGCGCTCACCTAATGGCAAGTCTGAAAATCTCAATGGCTTGCTGGATGATCGCCAACGAAAGCGTAACCCGTCGAAAAATTGCGGTAGCAAAGCGGCACAGCGTCGCTACTGTGGTTGGCGGTGGCCCGTACGAGATAGCGGTTGCACTGCATCAGCTTCCTTCGTATCTGGATCTATGCGCCAACATGGGTGTCACCAGGATCGAATGCGGCGAAGGATTCACGGAATCAATCGCCGACCCCCGTAATGTCGTCGCAATGGCACGTGAACGTGACCTCGAAGTTCAATTTGAACTGGGCAAAAAGCACGCCGGCGCGTTCGTTACCACCGCTATCAAGCCCCTGATCGATCGTGGAGCGCGATGGCTTGACGCCGGAGCGGTCGAGCTCGTCATCGAAGCCAGAGAGAGCGCTTGCGGCGTTGGTCTCTTCGACGACGGAGGCACGCTGAACACCTCGTTCGCGGACGCATTTGCACGCGCGTTCGGGCTTCCCTCAGTGGCGTTCGAGGCGCCCAATAAGTCAAGCCAAATCGCTTTGCTGGACCACTTCGGCCGTGAGGTCCGGCTTTGCAATGTCAGACTTGAGGAGCTGCTTCGCGTGGAGATCTACAGGCGAGGTCTTCACTCGGATTCTTTCGGCAAAATGAACCTGCGACCCGAATGGCGGCAGGGGGTGACCATGCCGCAAGTGAGATGAGAAAGACGTTTGTCATCGATGCATTCCCGGAAAGCGCCCGCCGCTTTGGCCCCGGTTCAGTCGTGGTTGCCGTCGACGTGATCAGAGCGACCACCATGGCAACGACGGCTGTGTCCGCAGGACGGCGATGCTTCCCGGTGGACTCGATCCATGCAGCCATGGCGCGCGCGCGCGACCTTTGCGACGCACTCATCGCTGGAGAGATCAACGGACAATGGTTTCCCGGCCGGGATATGGATAACAGTCCAGCCCACCTCGAAAAGCGCAGCGACATCCATCGCCCTCTCGTTCTGGTTTCTTCCTCGGGAACGCGGCTGATCATGAATGGACGCGGCTGCGACCGGCTGTTCCTCGGGTGCTTCCGTAACAGCTTGTCGTTGGGTCGGTACCTGATAAGCCAACAGTACGAAGAAATTGCTCTTATTGGTGCCGGCAGCCGTGGGGAGTTCCGCGAGGAAGATCAGATCTGCTGCGCTCGGATAGCGGCGTCGCTTGCTGATGCGGGCTACGTCCCCGAAAATGAAACTACCGTCTCGATCGTCAGACGGTGGGCGCGCGCGAAGCCAATTGATTGCCTTGTCAGCAAGAGCATCGAATACCTGCGGCGGACGGGTCAGCTCGCAGACCTACATTTTATCCTGGAGAGGGTTGACGACTTAGACCAGACCTTCATTCTGCGAAATGATGAAATCGTCGCAGTAAGACCAGACACCTAACAATGGTCCCCTGGATCGTGGCCGATTACGTGAATCCCCACACGATCGATAAAGCGACTCCCGTGCTGCTCCTGAGGTCCGCACGTCACGGCGGCTTGGCTGTGACCAGAAGTCTCGGGCGGATGGGTGTTCCCGTATACGCGATTGATAACGATCGACGGATGCCTGCCTTCACGTCCCGGTATTGCCGTGAAGCGTTCATCTGGGACATCGACCGAAGCCCGGCAGAACGCTCCATCGAGTACCTTGGGGGAATTCGACGGAAGTTAGGTTGCTGCGCCGTTCTCATCCCGATGGCGGACACAGGCGCGCTCTTCATCGCCGCGTATGCGGACGTCCTCGGCCAGTGGTTCACCTTCAACCATCAATCTTTCGACTTAGTCCACGCGCTTTACAGCAAGAAGCGTATGTTCGAACTTGCAGCCAGCGTTGGGATCTCGACTCCGAAGACATTCTTTCCCACGTCGAAGCACGAGGTGTTCGAGTTCGCAGGACGAGTGCGATTTCCGATCATCCTAAAAGCAATCGAGAATCACGCACATCAGAGCACAACGATCGTTCACGATAAATGCGAGCTGCTGGCCGCTTATGACTCCTTCGAACAAGAGAGCAGCAAATCGAATGTATTGCTTCAGGAATACATCCCTGGAGCAGACGACAACACCTGGATGTTCAATGGGTACTTTGACGAACAATCGGAATGTCTTTTCGGGCTTACAGGCAAAAAGATCCGCCAGAACCCCCCGTACGCGGGCATCGCCAGTCTTGGTGTGTGCGTGCACAACTCAGTTCTGGCGGACACCACAAAAAGGTTCATGAAGGCAATCGGGTATCAGGGAATCCTCGACATCGGGTTTCGCTATGACGCTCGAGATGGACTGTACAAGGTTTTCGATGTCAATCCCCGTATCGGGTGCACCTTTAGGCTGTTTGTCTCTGATACCGGCATGGATGTCGCGCGCGCAGCGTACCTAAATCTTACGGACCAGCCGGTCAACCCTGGCTCAGGTCTCTCGGGCCGCAAGTGGGTCGTTGAAGATTTAGATGCGGTGTCTTCATTTCGCTACTGTCGCGACGGCCAACTCACTGTTGCGGAATGGTTCAAATCTTTTCGAGGGCTTCGAGAATTTGCATTCTTCGCAGCGGACGATCTACACCCGCTGCTGGCGATGTTCCTGAACGACATCCGCGAATCCTTTCACCGCATCACCCGCCTGCGGTTCTTCAGATTCCTGAGACGTCCTGATTGACCTTTTCCCTGTCAACTAGCGAAGGGCGCATGAATTTCATGGCTGTTGACACACCCACTGCAAAGCGCTGATGGGACCGTCACATCAAGCAGTTGCCGTGACCGTCGCTGGATTTGCGTTCAGCATCGTCTTGACGCCATTGCTGCGCGATCTGTTCCGCCGGGTGAACGTGGTGGACTATCCGGACCAGACCAGAAAGCGGCATTCGCAACCGATCCCGCGCGCCGGCGGGGTCGCTCTCGCTTCTTCGTACGCTGCCGCTTTACTCCTCGCACGATGGCTTCCGTTGACGTTCGATCCGGCCGCGCGTAATGGCGTCGGTGTTGTTGTGAACCTGTTGCCGGGAGCCTCCTTAATATTTGCGGCGGGATTGATCGACGACATGATCGGCCTGACTGCGCGCGTGAAGCTCGCCATGCAAATTATGGCTGCGGGACTTGCGTACCTCGGCGGCGTCAAGATCCAGATCCTTCTTAATCTGCCTATCCAGCAAGCGTGGAATTTGCCGCTAACGGTGATCTGGCTCGTTGGATGCACGAACGCATTCAATTTGATTGATGGCATGGACGGTCTCGCGGCCGGGGTAGCGTCGCTGTCCACATTGACGCTCGCGGCCGCGGCGTTGACGCATGGCAGGTTAGAACTCGCCCTTGTGACCCTGCCTCTTGTCGGTTGCCTTCTCGGTTTTCTCCCCTACAATTTCAACCGTGCCTCCGTTTTCCTAGGCGATTCCGGAAGCCTTCTAATCGGCTTCTTGTTGGGATGCTATAGCGTGCTATCAAGTCAAGAGTCGGCAACGCTGCTTGGTCTGATTGCGCCTCTCATGGCGATGACGATTCCTATCTTCGAAGTGGGACTGTCTATATCGAGGAGGTTTTTGAGAGGTCGTCCCATTCTCGGGGCAGATCGTGGACACATCCATCATGTGCTCCTCGACCGTGGCCTCCCTCCGCATAGGGTCGTCGTAGTCATTTATGTTAGCTGTACTCTGACTGGAGGATTGTCGCTTCTTACCGACATATCTCCGAGCCAATTCTCAGGCTTGATTCTTCTATCCTTCGTCGCCGGAGCGTTAATCGGAATTCAGCAGCTTGGCTACGTTGAATTTCGGATCGCGCGACAGATATTCACCAAGGGTACATTTCAGCGCATCATCGATGATCGAAGCCGGTTGGCCGAGTTCGAAAAAGCAATGGCTGAGGCGAGCACTCGGGAGCGGCGTTGGGAGCTGATCACAGCCTGCGCCCGAGACTTCGCGTTTGTCGGCATATCGTGGGCGATCGAGGGCCATGTTTTCGAGGAACTCCTGGAAGGCGCCGATCGCGGTTCTTGTTGGCAGCTCCGGCTCCCGTTGCCCGGTCATCAGTCTCTCCAATTTGAGCAACGGTTCAGCGCGAAAGTTAGTCCCGTTGTGATCCGAGAATTCGTGAACGTGATTGAGCGAACCCTCAGCAGCGGGGTTGAAACGTGGAAGCTCGAGGCGGTGCCTTTGCCGAAAGAGACGGTCGCCGCAATCGGGCCGTCGCAACGGGCATTGGCCGAAAGCTAAACGAGCACTCGCTGAAGGCTGAGGGTCTTGCAATCCGCTTCGCCAAACAGGGAGAGGCAAATGTATTTCAGAACCACATTCGTAGTGCTTGTCGCGATGACCCTGGTGGTGCACGTTGCAGGCGCATCAGCGCAGCAGTTGACGCCAGTGCCGAATCCGTCATCAAGCGATATACGTTCAGCGACAGGCCAGCTTCGTCACTATATTTTGGGGCCCAATGACGAAATCCTCATATTGTCCACCCATGCCGAAGAGATCTCGAATAGACCAATCCGAATCGCCACGTCGGGAGACGTCAATCTTCCGCTGGTTGGCCGCCTCCACGCGGCCGGCATGACTGTGGAACAGCTAGAAACGGCAATCTTAGAGCGTCTAAAGAGCTACATTCGGCAACCAGATGTTGCGATTATCGTGACCCAGTACAAGAGCCAGCCTGTGTCGGTCTTTGGCGCCGTCGGCTCGCCGGGAGTCGTCCAACTCGAAGGAAGGAAAACACTACTTGAAGTGTTGTCCATGGTCGGTGGACTAAAACCTGACGCAGGATCCCGCATAAGGATTACGCGTCGCAACGAATGGGGCCCGATCCCATTACCTTCGGCGTCCAACGAAGGAGAATATAGCGTCGCGGAAGTGGACATTCGTTCAATCGAACTCGCATCTCGTCCCGGCGACAACATAGAGATTCTTCCGAATGACGTGATCACCGTGGCCCGTGCGGAAATCGTCTACGTAATGGGCGAGGTGAAAAAACCGGGGGGGTTCGCGTTGAACGATAGGACAAGCATTTCAATCATCGAGGCGCTAGCACGCGCCGAGGGCTTCGAGCCAACAGCCCAGGCGAAGGATGCCACTGTTATCCGTCCGGTTCCCGGCTCGAATCGACTCGAAATCGCGGTGAATCTTCCGGACGTACTTCGAGGTAAAGCTCGAGACATTATGCTTCAACCTGACGACATCCTTTACATCCCTAAGAACTATGCGAAAGGCGCACTTCGTCAGACGCTGAATGCCGTCGTTCAGACGGCGACGGGAGTGATTATTTACCGACGTTAACAGATGCTGCAATATTCGAATTGATTCTCGAGAAGATCCCACCCCCTGAGCTCAAGCGCTTGTAACGTTCATCGACTTATTTCCTACGTTTCCCCGTCAGGAGAGGACACATGATGCCGATGGATCGATCTGCGCGGATATTTGTGGCTGGCCATCGCGGGCTTGTCGGTTCCGCAATCATCCGCCGACTTCGCGGCGCCGGATTCGACAACCTGCAGGTCGCTACACGCGACCAGCTCGATTTGCGCGACCAGGCCGCCGTGAATTATTGGTTTAGGGCGAACAGACCGGAGTATGCGTTTCTCGTCGCGGGAACTGTCGGTGGCATCTTGGCGAACTCCACGCGTCCAGCTGAGTTCCTCTACGACAATATGATGATTCACGCAACGGTGGTTCACGCCGCGTATCTGTACGGCGTGAAGCGACTACTGTACCTTGGCAGCTCCTGCATTTACCCGCGCGAGTGCCCGCAACCGATGACGGAGGAATATCTGCTGTCCGGCCCACTCGAATCGACGAACGAGCCGTATGCGCTCGCCAAGATTACTGGCATCAAGCTCTGTCAAAGCTATCGGAAGCAGTATGGGTGTGACTTTATTGCCGCCATGCCCACGAATTTGTACGGTCCAAACGACAACTTCGATCTGGCATCATCGCACGTACTGCCCGCTATGATCCGCAAGTTCCACGAAGCGAAGACCGACGGTCGAACCGAGGTCGTGATTTGGGGAACCGGCACGCCGCGCCGAGAGTTTCTTCACGTCGATGATCTGGCAGACGCGTGCCTGTTCCTGATGCAGCATTACGACGAGCCTGAGCATATCAACGTCGGGACAGGCGATGACCTATCGATACGAGAGTTGGCGTCGTTGGTTGGCGAGGTTGTGCATCCGACTGCGCGGCTCGTATTCGATACCGAAAAGCCTGACGGCACGCCACAAAAACTTCTGGACGTCGGTCGCCTGCATCGTCTGGGTTGGCGTCACAGAATTTCGCTTAAGGAAGGAATAGCCGAAACATATCGTTGGTTCGTGGCCAACGCCGCGAAACGAGCCGATTGTGACGTGCTCGCCTCAGTCTGAATCAATCTTTCATCACCGCGAATTTGGTTTCAATGAGCACAGACCGTCATCACGACAGGCAGCGTTGCGGATATAGCCATCATGTTCAACGCGACCTGCGCATGTTGGGAAGCGATCGAAAGACGATTTCGGAGCCGCTCGAGAGCATGATGTTGTGGTGCTGCTTTCCGATCCGTGGCCTGCGCCCACGAACTTAGGATTTCCCGTCAACAGCACGGCGGATGATGGTTCTCCCTGGCTTTCCAAAGACGGGACAACGCTCTACTTCTTCTCGACGCGTACCATCGGCGGCTACGGAGGTCGAGACATCTGGTATACGACCAGAGTGAAACTCAATGATTGATATCGGTGTCAGCGCCGGGCCCAAGTCTGATGCTGAACCGGTTGATCCGCGCCCGTAGATAAGCTGGGTGACGTTAGCCGAACTTCACGCTGGGAGCCGACGCGCCGTCGATCATCTGTTGCGCGTATGACGTGACGCGCGCAACCGTTAGGGTCAGAGCGTCAGTGTCCAGGACGTCGAGGAAACGCTGCTAGCACTGATGCCCTGGAAACCCCTTTCGGTCCGAAAGTGTTACCCATGTCTCCGGAATGAACTGGCACCCCTTTGTCCGGAATGGACCCTTTTGAAAGTGGCTCCTCAGGCTGGATTCGAACCAGCAACCCTCCGGTTAACAGCCGGATGCTCTGCCGTTGAGCTACTGAGGAATTTGGTGGAGTGAGGGCATGGGCCCAGATGCGACCACCGATCGTATCGGATGAGAGGCGGGTCCGCAACCCGCCCTCTCACCACCAAACGCTCAACGGGATTCGATGAATGTGCCGTTCCGCAGATCGCGGAGCGCCTGCTGAAGCTCCGCGGACGTATTCATCACGATCGGTCCGTACCACGCGACCGGCTCCTCGATCGGACGTCCGGACACCAGCAGGAAGCGGATGCCTTCGTCGCCCGCCTGCACGACCACCTCGTCGCCGCGATCGAAGAGCACGAGCGACCGGTTCTCCGCCTCCTGCGGAACACTGCGCCGCGTCACGCCATCGGTCTCCTCGGTCAACACACCCTGCGGCGAGGAGGCGTCGCGAAACGTTCCCGATCCGCCGAACACATAGGCGAACGCGTGGTTCGCGCGATCGACCGCGAGACGCTTCCGGATACCAGGCGGCACTGATATATCCAGATACCGCGGATCCGCGGCGACACCTTCGACGGGCCCCTTCTTCCCCCAGAACTCGCCGCAGACAATCCGTACGCGCGTCCCGTCATCGTCGGTTACTTCGGGCACGTCGGCGGCCGCGATGTCCTGATACCGCGGCGCGGTCATCTTCAACGACGAAGGCAGATTCGCCCACAGCTGGAAGCCATGCATGCGGCCGCTCGAATCGCCGCGCGGCATCTCCTGATGCATGATGCCGCGGCCGGCGGTCATCCACTGCACATCGCCAGCTCCAAGGTTGCCGCGATTACCGAGGCTGTCGCCATGTTCCACCGAGCCGGCGAGCACATAAGTAATCGTCTCGATGCCGCGATGCGGGTGCCACGGAAACCCGGCGAGATAATCGCCCGGACTGTCGTTGCGGAAGTCGTCGAGCAGCAGGAACGGATCGAAGTCTGTGGTGTTGCCAAAGCCGAACGCGCGCTGCAGCTTGACGCCTGCGCCTTCCACGGTCGGTGTGGTATGCAGCAGCTTCTTGATAGGGCGCACTGACACGGTGTTCTCCTCGTGTTGACCCCAGTATGACGCCGCGGCAACGCGGTGGGTTGCACGGCGCGCCGCGGCCTGGTGGATACTACGCATCCCCGGAGGTGCCGATGAGACGGCGTGAGTTCATCAAGACGAGCGCGGCGGGTCTTGCCGCCTCGACGATTTCAACAGTCGGCTGTAGAACGTCCACCGATCTCGTCGGCGACGGACGCAAGCGCCGCATTCTGCTCCGCGGCGGCAGCGTCCTCAGCCTCGATCCGAGGGTCGGTGACTTCGTAAAGGCGGACGTGCTGATCGACGGCACGCGGATCGCTCAAGTCGCACCGACGGTGTCCGCGGGCGACGCGGAAGTCGTCGACTGCACGGGCACGATCGTCATGCCCGGTTTCATCACGACCCACCACCACCAGTACGAAACGCTGCAGCGCAGCATGATCCCCGACGGTCTCCTCAACGGCGCCTGGCCGCAGGAGAGCTACAACTCCGTCGTGCAGAACATCTGGACCGCCGGACGCATCGCGGATGCAGCGGACCCCAACAAGATCGTCTGGGATCTCGGCCGTCACCCGTACGACCCGGAGGACTGCTATATCTCGGAGCTCGTCGCCTGCCTGAGCGAAATCAGCGAGGGCATCACGACGGGCACCGACACGTCGCAGTCGTCGCATACGCCCGAACACACCGACGCGATGATCAAGGGCCTGATGGACTCGGGCCGCCGGATGGTCTACGCCTACTCCGCTGGCATCGACCGCACGGCCGACGGCCGCGCGTACGAATTCCCCGGCGCCATGAACGACACAACGAAGGGGATTGGCCGCATCGCGAAGAAGTATTTCGCGTCGAAAGATCAACTCGTGACGCTCGGCTTCGGCGGCGGTCCCGGACCTGCCGCGCCCGGCGCGGACTACACCGGCTGGCAGCTGGCGCGCGCGTTCGGCGCGTCGATCCACAACCACAACGTCGGCGGGCAGAACGTCGTACTCAGCGCGGCGGCGGATCCCAGGAACGGAACCGACTGGTCGGATGTCACCTTCATTCATTGCACCCGCTGGCAGAAGCCGGCATGGGACATCTGGCGCGACCGGGGCGCGCACGTATCCATCGCGGTTCTCATCGAGATGCAGATGCGTCACGGAATGCCGCCGTTGCAGCAGGCGCTCGACCACGGCATCCTGCCGAGCCTCAGCCCCGACGTCGACACCAACATGACGACCGATCCGTTCTCGCTGATGCGCGGCGCGTTCTGCCTGCAGCGCGCGTTGGCGAACGATCTCGCGTTCCCCGAGACCAATCCCGGTGGCGTTCCTGTACCGCAGGCGGTCACCTGCCGCCAGGTGATAGAGATGGGAACCATCGCCGGCGCCGCCTCCAATCGTGTGCTCGACAAGGTCGGCACGCTCACGCCCGGCAAGGAAGCGGACATCGTCGTCCTCGACGCGCGCAGCATCAACACGTGGCCGATGAACAACGTGCCCGGCACGGTTGTGACGATGATGAATCCGCGGCACGTGCGGGACGTAGTGATCGCGGGAAAGGTCGTCTACTGGAATGGAAAGCACGTCGGCTGGGACATCGACAAGCTGCTCGGGCAGATCGAGCAGGCGCGCGACCGCGTGCTCGCGCGCATCAACGGCAAGACAAAGGTCGGGCAGCTGCCGCGCGGCAACAACAGCGTGACCAGTCCGTATGGACCGAGCGTTCTCGGAAGCTGCTGCGAGAAGGGGCAGAGCGCCACGCCCGAGTACGTGCTCCGTCCGTAAGGTTCGAAACGTTCGGATCGTTCGGATCGTTCGAAGCGTTCGGATCGTTCGAAGCGTTCGGATCGTTCGAAGCGTTCGGATCGTTCGAAGCGTTCGGATCGTTCCGTTCGAACGAGCCGAACGAGTCGAACGAATCGAACGAACCGAACGACTCGAACGCTTAAACGTTCGCGGTCAATCGCGCCTGCGTCGGCCGGCCCATCTCGAGCGCCGTGACGACGTGATCGAGCGTCACGGGCGCGCGCACGAATACTTCGTCGCCGACCGCGGCGGAAATCGCATTCAGCACGGCGCAGCAACCGGCCGCCACGGGCGGCTCGCCGATGCCGCGCGCGCCGACGGGCGTCTCCGGATCCGGCAGTTCAACCGCCGCCCATTCCATGTGCGCCGGCACGTCGAGAATCGTCGGCGGCTTGTTCTGATAGAACCTGCGCGCCAGCGGCACGCCGTACGCCTGGTCGTACACCCACCGCTGACCGAGCGCGTGCCCGATGCCGAGAATCGATCGCCCGAGCACCTGGCCGCCGAGCGACGCGGGATGAATCACGGTGCCCACGTCAGCGACGCACAGGTAGTCGAGGATGCGATAGACGCCGGTCTCGACATCCGCCTCGACTTCGGCGAACGCGGCGACGAACGACAACGTCGTGCCGTCGCGCGGGTACTTGTCTTTGGCCACGGCCATCAGCCCCTGACCGGTCAGCGCCGCCGCCGCTCTCTTCGTAAACGCGTTCACGTCATCGGGAACTTCGTGGCCGTCGTACGTCCCTCCCAGCTCGATGGCGCGCTGCGCCGCATGCGCGAACGTCATCCCCGGCCCCCCACCACGGCGCGCGACACGCTCGTTGGCGACGACATAGTCCTCGGGCCGGCCGCCGAAATCCTGCGCCGCGATCTGCTGCAGTTTCCTGATGCCGTCGCTCGCCACCGCGTGCGCCGCGCGCGTCATCGCGTGCGTCGTCTGGCTGCCGCCCGAGACGCAGCTCCACGGCAGGTTTCTCGACGTGTCGCCCCACGTGAGAACAACTTTCTCCCACGGCACGCTCATCATCTCGGCGGCGACACGCTGGCAGTCGGAGAACGATTCGGTGCCAAGGTTGCCGATACCAGTCTGGACGTACATCTTGCCGTCCGGTTTGATGATGAAGAGACCGTCGAAGCCGACCGAGCCCGCGTTGTACGCGCTGATGGCGACGCCGCTGCCGCGCACCTTATTGCCTTCGCGAACCCCGCTGCGCGCCTTGCGTTCGTCCCACCTGAACATCTGCGCGCCCTTGTCGAGCGCTTCCTTGACGAAGCAGCTGGTCGAGTACGTGCGGTTGCCGCGCGCATCGGCAGGACCGAACTTCGCCTTCCCCGCGGGCGCGTTGATCTTGCGGATCTCGACCTGATCGACGCCAAGCTTGCGCGCGCACCTGGCAATCAGCGGCTCCATCAGCACGATGCCCTGCATGCCGCCGGGCTGGCTTTGTGCGCGACGCGGCGGCGTATTCGTAATCGCCGTGACACCGCGCCAGCGCATCGCCTCTGGTTGAAACAGCAATGATGCAAAACGGCTGGCAGTGTTCCCATCGTTGCCCGGACCGTACGGGCCACCTTCGACGACCGTGAACATGTCGAGCGCGGTGATGCGGCCGTCTTTCGTGAGGCCGATCTTCATCCTTCCGTGCACGGCAGGACGCGCGCCACCGATGCCGTGCTCTTCCTCGCGGCTGACGCGCATCTGCACCGGCTGGCCCGTCTTCTTCGCGAGGAGCGCCGGGATGATGTCGGTCACCGATCCCGTACCCTTGCTCCCGTAACCGCCGCCGCAGTACTCGCTCACAAGCACGATATCTTCAGGCTTGATATCCAACCACCGGCTCACCGACATCACCGTCTGCACCGTGCTTTGCGTCGAGAGATGGATGAACAGCTTCCCGTTCTGCCAGTACGCCATCGAGGTGCGGCTCTCGAGGCACTGATGGCTCGTGTTCGGCGTGACGAACGTCTCGTCGAGTACCACATCCGCTTTCTTGAAGCCCGCATCGAGGTCGCCGTACGACCAGCTGGGGTCGGTGTCCTTCCCCATCGGCAGACGGCCGGCGTTGTATTCCTCGACTTCCGCTTGCGTCCACTTCAAATCGATCACTTCGGGGATCGGCGCGGGCTGTCCTGGAGGCGCTGTCGGTCGAATCCAGACATTGCCTTCGACACGCGGATTCGACGCACCCGGCAGCAGCGAGGCGACGGGATCGACACTGTGAGGCAAGCGCTCCCACTTGATCTTGAGCCGTTCGATCGCTTCGGCGGCCGTGAGCTCGTCGACGGCGGCCACCGCGAGCACCGGCTCGCCCTGATACATCGGCTCGTTGGTGAGCGCCTTCTCGCTGCGCGGGTTCGCTTTGATGAGCACGCCCGCGTCGCTCACCTGATCGCGAGGGCCGGGCACCTCGTCGGCGGTAAGGATGGCTCGCACGCCGGGCATGGCGAGCGCGGCGCTGCTGTCGATGCTCTTCACGCGCGCATGAGGAAACGGGCTGAGCAGGAGCTTGGTAAACAGCATCCCCTCGGCGCGAAAGTCCTCCGCGTACTTGGAGCGGCCGGTGACCTTCGCCCGCAGGTCCGGCGTCGTGTAGTCGCGTCCGACGAGTTTGCTGTCAGCCATTGCTCACCTCGTGGCTGTCGACGATCCAGCGCTCCGGATCGTGATGTCGGAGAAATTCCTCACGGCTGATGTCGCCGAAGATCATGCCCTTCGTAATCCACTGCTTCTCGGGACGGATGGCGAAGTAGATGTGCGCGATCGTCAGCCCCACGAGCGCGATGCCGGACAGTCCGTGGAGCACGTACATCACGCCCCATGTCGTGTCGCCGAACAGGTACGGGTTGCGCGTGAAGAACGGCGTCTGCACGCGATTCATCATCAGCAATCCGGTCGGCACCGTCGCAAGCGCCGACAGCACGATCGCTGTGTGATACATCTTGTTATCCCACGGGTACTTCGCGGCCTTGCGCGGCGCCGGCGCGCGCTGACCCACGGCGCGCTTGAACCGGGTGATCGCCTCCCGCGCATCTTCCCTGTTCAACCAGATCGACCAGAAGTCCAGCCAGAAGCTGGCGTGGATGATGTGGTAGACGATCGACAGCGTCAGCACAAGCCCCGCGATCCAATGGATCTCCACCCAGTTGAATCTGAAGCCGAGGACGGGCGCCGACGCGGTGCCGAGCAGCGTCAGCATCGAGGCGGCCATAATCCAGTGGAACGTTCGTGCGGCGAGCGAATGACGTCCCACGCGAGCGGGAACGCGCGCCGCCGCGACTTCGTTCACCGGCGCGTTCGCCTCTTCCGGCTTCGGCCAGAACTTCACGAACAGCGTGTGCGCCAGCATGAAGCCGACGCCGAACGCGAAGGCGATGTAGACGAGCGCCCACTGCGCGTGGATCGGCGTATCCTCGCCCCAGGGGTTGATGCCCCACTGCACAAGGAAGTTCGTCATGCCTGTGCCTCTCCCCGGATGGCGCGTTTCACCAGATTTCTGACCAGCGGAATCTTGTAGCCGTTATGCGTCAGCGGCCGCGCCCCCTGCACGGCGAGCGCTCCGGCCATCGCCGCGGTCTCCTCGTTGCGCGGCTTGCCGGCCACGGCGTCTTCGACCGCGCCGAGGCGCACCGGGTGCGCGGCGACGGCATTGACAACGAACCGCGAGCTGCGGATCGTGCCGCCCTCGACCTTCAGCGCGGCGGCGATGTTGACCAGCGGGAAGTCCCACACCTGACGCTCGCGAATCTTCTCGAAGTAGAACTCCGCGTTTGCCCATGTCGCGGGAATCCGGATGGCGGTCAGCAGGTCGCCCGCCTGCAGCACGGTCATCCGCGTGATGTCCGTCGATGGTCCGATGAAGTAGTCCTGCGCGTTTACGACCCGCTCACCATCGGACGAGCGAATCACCATCTGCGCGTCGAGTGCGACGAGGGCCGGCGCGGTATCCGACGGATTCACCGCGACGCAGCGATTCGCATCGAAGATGGCGTGCTCGCGATTGATTGCGGTCGGCGTGTCCGCGTAGCAGATGTTGCCGCCGGCGCGATAGCAGGTCCATCCCGAGCGGTAGTACCAGCAGCGCGTGTCCTGCGAGACATTGCCGCCGAGTGTCCCCTGATTGCGAATCTGCGGCGAGGCGACGAGCGCGGCCGCCTGCGACAGCAGGCGGTAGTTCTGCTTGACGAGTGGTTCGCTGGCCACGTCCGTGAGCGTCGTCGACGCTCCGATCTCGAGCCCGCCATCCGCGGTCTTCTTCACGCCGCGCAGGGTCTGCACACCACTGAGATCGACCACGACCTTACGGCGCTTGTTGCGATCCTTGAACCAGTCGAACGTGTCGAGACCGCCGGCGAGGACCCACGCATCGGCGCCGTAGGTGTCGAGCAGCGCGAGCGTGTCGTCGACGGTCGTCGGCTGGAACAGCTCGAAGACGGGCATTACGTCATGAACAATGGCCATGTCCCATCTCCTCTACGTTGTCGTCTTCTGCATGTAGGCTGCGCCGCGCATCATGGCGCGCAGGATCTTGTCGTAGTCGGCGCAGCGGCACAGGTTGCCGGAGATGCCGTGCGCCAGCTCTTCACGCGTGGGGTTCGGGTTCGTCTTGAGGAAACCGACCGCCGACATGACGAACCCCGACATGCAGAACGCGCACTGGAAGCCCTGCTCGTCGAGGATCGCCTGCTGCACCGGATGCAACGTGCCGTCCGGCTGCTCGAGTCCTTCGATCGTCTGGATCTTTCTGCCGCGCACGGTATGCGTCAGCACCGAGCATGAGTAGTGCGGGATATCGTCGATGAGGACGGTGCAGGCGCCGCACTCCGATCGGTCGCACCCGAGCTTGGTGCCGGTGAGTCCCAGCTTGTAGCGCAGCGTCGTCGCGAGCGTTTCCTGCTTCATCACGTCCACGCGCCGCAGCTGGCCGTTGACGTTCAACGACATCAGGCGCTCCACCGCGCCGGGCAGCGATCCCTGCCCGACCAGCGTCGAACCGCGGAAGAGGTACGCAGAGGCGGAAACGGCAGCGCTGCTGGCAATCACCATCTTGATGAACGCGCGGCGTGTAACGCTGGAGGACGGCTGGGGCGTTTGCTCCTGGGTACTCATAGCGATCACCTCGTCGAGAAGACCCGCACGCGGCCCGCAGAACAGGAACAAAAAAAGGAGGATCGTCTTGTGGCGCGCATCCTACTGCAGGCGCCGCTCCGCGTAAACACATTTTGAACATGCTGTAGCATTGCACCGCTTCAGGGGTAGCAAAGGTCATCACGATGCTTCCAAGCGAACGGTTTACGTATTCACCAATCACTCAGAGGCCAAGGCTTGTTCTGCCCGAAGGAGGGCGCCTCGTCGTCTGGGTCATCGTCAATGTCGAGGAGTGGAACCCCCTCGAACCGATGCCGCGCACGGTGCTCACGCCTCCTGCCGGCGGGTCCCCGATGCCCGATATCCCCAACTGGGCGTGGCACGAATACGGAAATCGCGTCGGCTTCTGGCGAATGCTGAAGGTGATCGATCGGCTGCAGATTCCCGCGGTCCTCGCCATCAACGGCGGCGCCATCGCCGCCTACGAGCCGATTGCGCGCGCCGCGCTCGAGCGCCGGTGGGAGTTCATCGGCCACGGCTTCGGCCAGAAGAACATGCAGAAGGTGCCCGACGAGCGCGTCGACATTCAGAAGACGACCGACGCCATCACCTCGTTTACCGGACGACGGCCGCGGGGATGGCTGGGCCCGGGTCTGACCGAGACGTGGGACACACCGGACATTCTCGCGGAGGAAGGCTACGAGTACGTCTGCGACTGGGTGCTCGACGATCAACCGGTGCCCATGAAGACACGGACGGCCTCACTGATCAGCGTGCCGTATACGCAGGAGTGCAACGACGTGGCGATGATGCTGATTCAGCATCACAAGGCGTCGGAATATCGCGACCGTGCGATCGACCAGTTCGAGCAGTTCTACTCCGACGCCGAGGATTCGGCGCGGGTCATGGCGCTCGTGGTGCATCCGTACATCATGGGCGTTGGTCATCGACTCCGGTATTTTCGCGAGGCCCTTGAACACATTCATGCGCGGCCCGGCGTCGTCTTCTGGACCGGCGAACAGATCCTCGACTGGTATCGACGAGCCGCCGCGAACTGAACGCGGCGTTCTCGGCGTCACCATGTTCGGCGTGCTGCTCGCGTCGTACGTCGTCAACGCGATGGACCGGCAACTGTTCCCGCTGGTCGCACCCGACGTGCGCCGCGAGTACGGCTTCTCGCTGGGGGGCGTCGGGTTGCTGTCGACCGTCTTTACGCTCGGCATGGCGGTCGCGGGAGCGCCGACCGGCATTCTTCTGGCGCGGGTTTCACGCAGAGCAGCGCTGCTCGCCGGAATCGCGCTCTTCTCTGCTGGCACCGGCCTGACGGTCTTATCACGCGGCTTCGCGGACATGCTCGTCTACCGAACGCTCACGGGCGTGGGCGAAGCGATGCAGCTGACCGTGCTCCTCGCCATCGCCGCCAACGCGTTCGTGCGATATCGCGCCGCGGCGCTTGGCGCCGTGAACTTTTCGTTTGCGCTCGGCGCGATCGTCAGCCCCGTTCTCGGCGGTGCGCTGCTCGGGATGTACGGCACGTGGCGAGCGCCGATGATTGTGTTCGCGCTGCTTGGTTTGGCGGCAATGGCGCTGATTGCCATCGTCGTCGAACCTTCACTGACCGAGGGCGACAACACGACCGTGATGCGCAGCCGCGATGACGGCGCCGCGGCACTCGTCAACCGAAACACCATCCTGTTGACGGCGATGAGCCTGTTGGGCGGGCTCGTGATCTACGGTTACCTCGGTCTCTATCCGACGTTCCTTCGCGAAGGACTCGGTTACTCACCTGCGAGCGCCGGTTTCGTGATGAGTCTTTACGGGTTGGGAGCGCTCGCATCGATCGCCGGGGGATGGATCGGCGATCGCGGATCGCCGCGCATCGTGCTGAGCGCAACGTTCTGTGCGGCTGCGATCCTCGGGTATCTGCTCTTCAACGGATCGAGCGCAACGTACTGGCAGGCGTCGCTCTCGTTCGCGTGGGGTGTTGTCGTCAGCGGTGTCGTCTACGTGAATCTTGCCGGTTATCACGTCAAAGCCGTGCGAGCGGAGCTCGCCGGCCGCGCATCGGGCGTGTTCGTCACCAGTCTGTATCTATCCGCGGCCGTCGCAGGCTACTCCATGGGATGGATGGCGAACCGCTCGGGATGGGCCACCGCGGGCACGATTCAGTTGTCGCTCTGCTCGCTTGCCGCCGCGGGCCTCGCGCTCGCACTGCGTAATCCGCCTTATACTCCCGGTCACCGACGATAACGGGAGGACGTGATGCGGACTTTTCTCGTGTGGCTTCTGTTACCCGTTTCGCTCCTTGCGCAACAGGCGGCCGCTCCCGCTGCGGCTCCGGCGCCGGTCTACAAGAACCTGAAATTGCTGGCGCCAAACTCCGACGTGCCGTTCATCATGCAGTTCTTCAACGAGGCGCTTGGTGTCCAGTGCGTCTACTGTCATGTGGAGGGGGACTTCGCTGCGGAGGGCCATCCGAAGAAGGACATGGCGCGCAAGATGATCGGCATGGTCCGCATGATCGATACGAGCTTTCCGAGCACGCAAGGCGTGTTTCCGGTCGGCTATCACGAAGTGGATTGCCTCACCTGCCATCGCGGCAAAGTGAAGCCGGAGACGGCCGCGCCGCAGAAGTACTACAACCGCGCCAACTCGCTCGGTGACGGACCGTTTCCGCAGAGGGCCACGATCAACTTGAAGCTCCTTCCGCCGGGCACGCCAGTCCACGGCTACGATTCGCTCATGGGTGATTTCCGCGATGCGCTTCACGTGGATTGTCCCTACTGTCACGGCGGCGACAAGCCGCAGGAGATCGACGTCAACCCGCGCAAGGACATCGCGCGCAAGATGATCATGATGGTCCGTCAGATCAACGCGACCTTCCCGAACACGGGTGTCTTCCCTGCGGGAACGCAGGTCGTGACCTGCTACACGTGCCACCGCGGCGACCCGCACCCGGAGAATCTGTCGAACAGGGGGTACCCGCCGCCAGCGGTGAAACGATGACAGCGTCTTACGACTGATTGCGCAGGAATTGAGTGAGGAGAGTCGTCACCTGCGCTGGTTGTTCCTGCTGAACCCAGTGGCCGGCACCATCGACGAGATGGAAGCCGGTCATGTGCGTGCAGGCGGTGCTCTGCATTCGATCCACGGCGCCGGGCGTCTGATAAACGCCCCAGTCGCTCTTCCCGCCGATGAACTGCGAGGGAACGTCGATGGCGCTGCCTGAGAACGTGCGCAGCTCGGCCTGGCTCTTCGGATCTGATCCGCGGCGCACGCGGTAGCCCTGAAGCGCGCCTGTGAATTGCGTGCGAGAGTACTCGGACACGTAGACGTCCACTTCAGCATCGGTGAGCCACTTGCACGCGGCGATCTCCGCCGCCGATGGCATGAACGGCGCCACCGTTTCGGCCATTCCCTTGTCGCGCTCCATCACGTAGTAGGTTGGGATTTGCGCCATCTCTGACGCCGTCCGCGCCTTCAACGCATGCGGCTTGTTCCCTTTCCAGTCCGCGCTCTTGTAGTGGTAGTAGGCGCGGAAGAACGCATGCAGCCCCTGCGGTGCGTGGAGCATGTTGTCGTTCGCTCCGCGCGTGCGCTGATAGTTCTGGTAATACTTCCGCGGCGGATTCAGCTTCGCCAGCTCCGCGTCCAGTTCGTCGTCAGTGAGCGCGGGACGTGGCGGCGCGGCGCCGTTGGCGATGTCGAACGGAATTGCGGGTGGACCTTCGAAGGGTGAGCTCATGATCGTCACCGAACGAAACACATCGGGACGGATGAGCGCTGCCCACGAAGCGACGGGGGCGCCGGCGTCGTGCCCGACGACCATCGCAACGGAGCGATAGCCAAGCGCATACACCAGCCCCATCGCATCGCGCACCATGTTCAGGATGCGGAAGGGATCGGGATCCGCGTCGTAGGAACCATCCCATCCCGTCGTGCGCCCATAGCCGCGCTGGTCTGGAGCGATTACGTGATATCCCGCGGACGCGAGCGGCACCATCACCTTGCGCCAGCTGTACGCCAGCTCCGGAAAGCCATGAAGCAGGAGCACCGCCCGGCGCCCAGGCGTTTCGTAGCCGGCTTCAAGCATGTGCACCGTGAGCCCGTTGACGTTGGCGATGCTGCGCGATCGTACGCCCGCAGGCAAGGTGGAGTTCCCGTAGGGAGGAAGGCTCGCGATGCCGCTCGCCTGACCGCCCGCGGCTCGTTGGGCGACCGTCATCCCGCCAACCACAGCCGATGCCGTCGCCAGGAAATCGCGTCGGGAAAGCATGATGGGCGCGTATGGTAGCATCCGCCCACACCGCGAGGGCCGTATGAACAAAGTCGCCACGTTCGTTCTCGTCGGCTGGCTCGTCCTGGCGCTTGCCCCGCAGACGTTCGCGCACCACAGCGCTGCCGCATTCGACACTCAGAAAGAGGTAAGGGCGACCGGCACCGTCACCACGTTTGCGTTCAGGAACCCGCACGTCTACCTTGTCCTGCAGGTGAAGAAACCCGACGGCTCGACGGGGTCGCTGGAAGTTGAAGCGGGTGCGGCGTCCGTACTGAATCCGCTCGGCTTCACCAAGACCTCGCTGGCCGTCGGCGACACCGTCACCATCGTCGGCAACCCCGCGCGCGCGAAGCCGGATGCGTTGATGCTCGGCAAGGATCTCTACAAACAGGACGGCGCGTATTACCCGCTGTTTATCGGTTCGCGCAGCGTGTACTCCACGAGCAGCGCCAGCGCCACGACAATCGCCGGCACCTGGTTTTCCCCCTTCAGCGAGTTCAACGCCTACGGCGCGGCGGTCAGGACGTGGCCGCTGACCGAGGCCGGCAAAGCGGCGATGGCGAGCTTCGATCCGAAAGCCACTGCGCAGAAGGATTGCCTTCCCGTCGGCGTGCCCAACCTGATGTTCTACCCTGTCGCCGACACCATCACCGTCGAGCGCGATCGCGTGGTGATGAGCGTGGACTGGATGGATTCGCGGCGCACCATCTTCCTCGACGGGCGCAAGCATCCGCCGGCGACGGAGACCTTCCTCCACGGCCACTCGGTGGGCCACTGGGAAGGCGACACGCTGGTCGTCGAAACGACGAACTTCAAAGAGCATCCGCTGGGTCTTTCCACGGCCGGATTGCCCGGCAGCACGAGGAAGCGTGTCATCGAACGATTTCGTCTCGGCGACGGCGGAAAGGTTCTGCTCTATTCCGGGATCGTCGAAGATCCCGTTTATCTGACGCGCCCTGCCGAGTGGTCCGGACAGTGGCAGTACCGGCCGAACATGCCGCACTCAAACGAGAAGTGCGACCTGACGGTCGCGCATAAGTACCTCGGCGATTTCAAGTAACTTTCAGAAAGGGAAACGACGATGCGTGCATGCATGTTGTTTGTCACGGGGTTGCTCGTGGGTGTCGCCCTTACGTCGGCGGCAGCGCAGAGCTCGAAAAGTCCGAACAAGGGACTGGTCCAGGTCAATCACATCGGAATGAACGTGCCGAACCTCGACGAAGCGGTCGCGTTCTACACAAAGACCATGGGCTTCCCGGAGGCGTTCCGCGTCAACGACGACAAAGGCCAGGCGCGTCTCGTCTACGTGCAGATCAGCAAAAACACATTCTTCGAGATTCAGCCTGGCCCCGGACGGCCGGCGGCCATTAATCACGTCGGCATCCATGTCGAGAACATGAAGGCCGCGACGGAAATGTTCAAGGCGCGCGGCGTGAACATCGGCGACATTCGGACGAGCGACACAAAGGCAATCCTGAACAACATCACCGACCCGAACGGTATTCGCATCGAGCTCGCGGAGCTTCCGCCCGAGTCGATGCATCGGCAGGCAATGAATCGCTGGTAGCTCTATGAATCGCCGAAAATTCCTCAAGGACGCCGCCACCGCCGCAGCGGGTGCCGCAGCCCTGGTCACCCCCGCACCTGCGTCAGAAGCCGAAGCCGCGCAGCGCGCGGAGACGGGCGCCGCACCGGCACCCACGCCTGAACAGATCGCACGTGACGGCAGCGACGTACGCCCTCCGGCCGCGGCGCGTTCGGGCCAGCGCGCGGTGATCAGGCCTGGCTCGGATCTGATGGTGCAGGTCCTGAAAGATCTCGGCATCGAGTACATCGCCGGCAATCCAGGCTCGAGCTTCGAGGGCCTGCAGGAATCGGTGATCAACTACGGCATGCCGCCGAACCGGATGCCCGAGTTCATCACCGCGCTGCACGAAGAATCTGCAGTGACGATGGCGCACGGATATGCGAAGGCGACCGGCGTACCGATGGCCGCTTTTCTGCACGGCACCATCGGCGTGCAGCACGCCGCAATGTCCATCTATCAGGCCTACTACGACCGGACGCCCGCGCTGCTCATCGCGGGGCGCGACCTGGGCTTCATCGCGGCCCACAGCGCGAACGACATGGCGGGCATGGTGAGGAGCTTTACGAAGTGGGACGCGCAGCCGAAGACGCTGACGGAGACGCTCGTCGCCCTTCAACGTGCCTACGACGAGGCGATTACCCCGCCGATGGGTCCAACGCTGGTGGTGATCGACATCGAGCATCAGAAAGAAGAAGCGCGCGACATGAAGATCCCGGCACACACGCCGCCGCGGATCACTGGTATCGACGCATCGCAGGCGAAAGAGATCGCCAAGGGCCTGCTCGACGCGGGCAATCCGCGGATCGCGGTCGGTCGTCTCCGCACGCCTGAGGGCGTGAAGCAGGCCGTGCAGCTCGCGGAGCTGGTCGGCGCCTCGACGAGCACCGCGGCGACGCAGGGCCCAATGAGCTTCCCGCAGCGGCATCCGCTGTGCGGACCCGGCGCCAGCACGTCCTACGACTACATGCTTGGTCTAGAAGCTCAGGGCGCGGAGGCATCGATCGTCGGGCCCGGGCTGGCCACGCTGCTCGCGCGCGATCCGGGGAACATCGGCTTTGGCGGCATCGTGCCGGCGGCGGGCAGAGGCGGACGCGCGGCGAGCGGCCGCGTGCTTGAAGTCGACGCCGAAGCCAGCCTGCCGTCGATCATCGAGGAGGTGCGGCGTCAGACAACGCCGGACAGGCAACGGCTCGCGCAGGAGCGGGCCGCGAAGCATGCCGCCGCCAACCAGCAGGCGCGGCTCGAAGCGCTGCAGCAGGCGCTCGAGCAGAAGAAGGCCGGCTGGGATGCGAGCCCGATCAGCACCGCGCGCATCTACGCCGAGCTGTGGCCGCTCATCATGCACGAGGACTGGTGCCTGTCGTCGCCGAGCAACTTCTCCGGCGGGCATAACACCCAGTTGTGGGATCACGACAAACCGTACAGCTATCTGGGCGGACAGGGTGCGGGGGGCATGGGCTACGGCGCGCCTGCATCGGTCGGTGCCGCGCTCGCTGCCAAGGCTCGCGGCCGCATCGTCATCAATGTGCAGACCGATGGGGACTTGAACTACGCCCCCGGCGTGCTGTGGACCGCGACCCATCACCAGCTTCCGATGCTGACGATCATGCACAACAACCGTGCGTGGCATCAGGAGCTGATGTTCGTCGAGTACATGTGTGGCGTGCGCGGCCGCGGCGGCGATCGCGGCCATATCGGCACCACGCTGCGCGATCCGTCTATCGATTATCGGATGATGGCGGCCGGCTACGGGATGGCCGCCGAAGGGCCGATTACCGACCCATCGAAACTGTCGGCGGCGTTGAAGCGCGGCGTTGCGTCGGTCAAGCGCGGCGAGCCGTATCTGCTCGACGTGATCACCCAGCCACGATAAGAATTTACGGATTTACGAATTGACGAATTTACGAATTGTCACGGGTCTCATCGGAGTCGTCTCAGTGCTGGCGCTGTCTATCGCATCGGCCGGCGCGCAGGCGCCTTCAGGCACACAACGTCCGCGATCGCAACCGCCAACGAGTCCCGTGACCGGCAACGCATCCACCGGCAAGAAACTGTACGAGGCGTACTCGTGCTACGCCTGTCATGGGTACAACGGTGAGACCGGCCGGGCGTTTGTCGGCAACTGGAGCGGGAATCTTGCGACGGAGACGGCATTCCTCTCGTTCCTGCGCGGCCGCGCCAACGTCGCGCCTGCTCAGCCATCGACGAACATGCCGAACTTCTCGGCTGAGACGTTGAGCGATGCACAGGCGAAAGACATCTACGCGTACATCCGGACGTTCAGGAGCCACGCGCCAGACGCCGAAGACATTCCGGTGTTCAACCAGATCCTCGGCGCGGCGCGGCAACCCGCCAGGCCCTAGCCGTGATGACGGACGCCATCCGGATGGTTCTGCTGATCGCCGCGGTGACGATCACCGTGGCCGCACAGGAATCGAAGCCGAAGCAGCCGACAGCCGCCGACTGGGCCGCCGTCGCGAAGTTGCCTGACCTGACCGGCGTCTGGGAAGCGCCGACTGTTGGCCGTGGTGGACGAGGCCCCGCGATCGCGCCACCGCCGGTGCCGCAGCTCACGCCAGCGTATGCTGCAAAGAAGCGCGAGCTCGACGCGCGCAACTTCGATGACACCGATGCCGCCAACTGTCTGCCAACCGGCATGCCGGCCATCATGGGTCATCCCTATCCATACGAATTCCTGTTGACGCCGGGCAAGGTGACGATTGTCAGCGAAGCGTACCAGCAGGTGCGCCACATCTACACCGATGGCCGACCGCTGCCGACGGATCCTGATCCGACGTTCAACGGTACGTCGATCGGTCACTGGGATCGCGACACCCTCGTCGTCGAAACGATCGGATTCTCGCCGCTGACCACAATTACCCGGAATACGCCGCACAGCGACAAGATGCGCATCGTCGAACGTTTCCGTCTCACTGGACCGGACACGATGTCGGTGGAAACGACTGTGATCGATCCCGAGGCGCTGGCCAAGCCGTGGACGACGACGAGAACGCTGGCGAGGCATCGCGACTGGACGATTCGCGAGTACATTTGCGAAGAGAACAATCGCAACTTTCTCGACACGCAGGGAAAGGCCGGCGTGAAGCTCGACGCTCCGGCGAAGAAGGAGTAGGCGATGAAGCGCATCGCACACACAACCGCTCGCGCGTTGCTGGCGACCGCGATCATCTGCGGCGTGGCTGCACCTGCGTGGTCGCATCACTCCGCGGCGGCCGTCTTCGACATGGATGCGCAAAAGACCGTCACGGGCGTGGTCAAACAGGTCGACTGGACGAACCCGCATATCTGGATCTGGCTGGACGTACAGAACGCGTCGGGTCAGCTGGAGACGTTTGCATTCGAAGGGATGAGTCCCAACTTCCTCGCGCGCCGTGGCTGGACGCGAAGTTCGCTGCTGCCCGGCATGCGCATCGCGGTGACGTTCCGGCCGCTCCGCGACGGCAAGGCCGGCGGCATGTTCATGACCGGCAAACTCGAGGACGGCAAGGTCCTGACGAGCGCGGGCGCGGAATACAAATAAATCCGACGACGGAGGTGTAGTCATGTCTCGACGACGAACTGTGTTCACGTTCGCGGCCGGCCTGCTGATGCTTGCACTCGCGCATGACATCTCCGCTCAGGCCAATCCTTACCGCACCATCGAGAATTTCTTCAAGCTGCCTGACGGCCGAAAAATCGGATCGACCGCCGGCATCACCGTCGATCGCGACGGCTCCAGCATCTGGGTGTTCGAACGGTGCGGCGGAAACTACTGTACGGAATCGACCGTGGCTCCGATTCTGAAGTTCGATCAGTCGGGCAACGTCGTGAAGAGTTTCGGTGCGGGCATGTTCGTTCGCCCGCATGGAATCCATATCGATCGCGACGGGAACGTCTGGGTAAGCGACGGCGAGGGCCCTGACGGCAAGGATCCGAAGCGGAACGGCAAAGGGCATCAGGTGTTCAAGTTCAGCCCTGAGGGCAAGCTGCTGATGACGCTCGGCAAGGCTGGCGTGGCCGGCGACGGCCCTGACACGTTCAACATGCCGTCCGCCATCCTGGTCGCGCCGAACGGAGACATCTTCATCGGCGACGGCCACGGCGGCAACTCGAACGCACGCATCGTGAAGTTCTCCAAGGACGGCAAGTTCATCAAGACGTGGGGCAAAAAGGGAACCGCGCCGGGCGACTTCGAGACACCGCATGCGCTCGCGATGGATTCTCGCGGGCGGCTGTTTGTCGGCGACCGCGGCAACAACAGAATCGAGATCTTCGACCAGGACGGTCGATTCCTCGAGGAGTGGAAGCAGTTCGGGCGGCCGAGCGGCGTGGTCATCGATCGCAACGACACGCTTTACGTGGCCGATTCGCAATCGGACGAAAAAACGAATCCCGGCTTCACCAGGGGCATTCGCATCGGGAGCGCTCGCGACGGCAAGGTCACGACATTCATTCCTGACAATCCGGATGGATCGCAGGAGGGCGTTGCCGCCGACGCGCACGGGAACATCTACGGATCGCTGACCGGCGGAATGGCGCTGAAGAAATACGTCAGAGGCGGGACGAACTGACCGGTTCTCGCAGCGTAATGCGTCTCTTCACCCCGGTAGCGGCGGCGTGTGCGGTGCTTTGCGCGGCGTCGCCGACGGCCGCGCAGGCGCCGTTTCATCTTGAAGAGGCGACGATTGCCACTATTCGCGCTGCGTTCGCGAGCGGACAGCTCACCTGCACACACTTAACCAAGCTCTATCTCGATCGCATCGAGGCGTACAACCTGAAAGGCCCGGCGCTTCACGCCGTCATCACTGTCAATCCCGAGGCGATGGCGGACGCGGCCCGGATGGACCGCGAGTACCGGGCCAATGCCACGAGCGTCGGCGCGCTTCACTGCATTCCCCTCATGCTCAAGGACAATTTCAACACCGCCGACATGCCGACCACCGCCGGCAATGTGAGCATGAAGGATTCGCGCCCCTCTGCCGACGCGTTCACCGTCGCCAAGCTGCGACACGCTGGTGCGCTCGTCCTCGGCAAGGCGAACCTGCAGGAGTTCGCGCGCGGCGGCATGTCGAAGTCGAGCCTCGGCGGTCAGGTGCTCAATCCGTATGACCTCACGCGTACGCCGGGCGGATCGTCCGGTGGCACTGGCGCATCAGTCGCCGCCAATCTCGCGCTTGCGGGTACGGGCAGCGATACCGGCCAATCGATCCGCTCGCCCTCGTCCGCCAACAATCTCGTTGGCGTGCGCCCGACCCGCGGGCTTGTCAGCCGCAGCGGCCTGGTCCCGAACAGCCAGACGCAGGACGAAGTCGGCCCCATTGCGCGCACTGTGACCGATGCCGCGCTCATCCTCGACGTCATGGCCGGATACGACCCGGCTGATCCGATCACCGCCTTCGGGCGGGGACATCAGCCCGCAAGCTTCACGCATCTGTTGCGCGCGGACGCGCTCAAGGGTGCGCGCATCGGCGCGATGACGAATCTCTTTGGCAAGGAGGAGCGCCACCGCGAGGTCAACAAGGCGATGGCCGATGTCATCGCCAGGATGGAAGCACAGGGCGCCACCGTCGTTCGTTTCGAGCTGCCCGAATACGATCGACTTCTTCCCAACATCGCCACGGATGTCTACGAAGCGCGCACGGTTATGGAGCGGTACTTCGCCGCTCTTCCGCCTCACTCGCCGATCAGAAGTTTCAGCATGCTGTTGGCGGCAGGGACTTCCGCCGTGCAGAAAACACTGGAAGCCGAATATGCGATTGCCGACGGCATGAGCAGCGCAGAATACAAGAATCGGATGCTGAACCGCGACAAACTCCGCGTCGCGGTGGCGAACAAGATGGCGGAATTGAATCTGGATGCGATTCTCTATCCGCACCAGCGAATCCTGGTGGTGCCGGTGACCGCCGCCGACCAGCTGGAGCGAAACGGCACGCTATCGAACGGCACCGGCTTTCCGGCGGTTACCTTTCAGGCCGGATTCTCCTCCGCGACAGCGACGGCACCGCTGGGCGTTCCGATTGGGGCCGAGCTGCTCGGCCTCGACTTCACCGAAGACAAGCTGCTCTCCTACGCCTACGCTCTGGAACGGGCGTCCAATCCGCGCAGGTCTCCACGCAGCACGCCCGCTTTGCCGGGCGAACCGTGACAGGGTGACAGCCATGACAACATTCACGTCGAGACTGAGTGCAGGCGTCGTCATCGCGGCAGCCATCGGCGCCGCTGGCGTCGCACGTTATTCGACGATGCAGACGGCTGCGGGGGACGGCTGGTCGGCCAGCAACTACGATCAAAGCGCCAACCGCTTCAGTCCGCTGACGCAGATCACGCCGGCCAATGTCAGCACACTGCAACGCGTCTGGAGCATTCACCTCAAGCCCGCGGACTACGCGGGCAAGCTGCTCACCGACGAAGCGATTCCGCTCGTCATCGG
>Ga0310811_10000820_pt1 | contig 40010 bp, 36 predicted proteins | sample YCmetagenome_FD_207642 | JGI IMG/M metagenome (GOLD analysis project Ga0310811, IMG submission 207642) | Soil microbial communities from experimental microcosm in Duke University, North Carolina, United States - YC | ecosystem: Engineered > Artificial ecosystem > Soil microcosm > Unclassified ... | reverse complement strand
CGTTTTACTATCGTTACAAATAAATTCAACAAAAAACCCAAAAACCTTGAGTTGATTGTCTTGAGCTGGACTTTTTGTGTCCTGTGGCGTGTCCTGATTCTAGCCGTCTGATCGCATGACGGCTCTGTGGTGGGGGTAGCCCATAAGCGGCCGTCATGCGATTTGACGATGCGCCGATCGGTCAGGCGCGCCTCAGGGGCTCACGCGTGGCGCATCGGCGCCGTATTCGCGCATCAGATCGGACAAGAAATTCACGACCGAGGGCGGGTGATGGATGCGGGCGCGCGTGGCCAGCTCCATCTCCACCCCATAACCAAAACGCGCCGGCAGCACGCGCCGCAGCTTCAGGGGGAATTTGGTGGTGGCCACGTAATGGTCGGGCAAATAGCCGATATAGCGGCCGGTCAGCACCAGCAGCGCCACGCCCTCGACATCGTTGGCGCTGGCCGTGCGGGTCAACTGGCCGAACAGCCGCCGCGCCTCGTCCTGCGCGGCGTAGGTGCGCCCCACCAGTTCGCACGACGCCAGTTCCGCGTCGCTGGCCGCGTCCGGGCAGCGTGGATAGAGCGGATGCGTCTCGGCGCAGTAGAGATTGTTCATTTCATTGTAGAGCGGCCGGTAATCCAGCCCCGGCAGGCGCTGGCGCACGGAGATGATGGCGGCGTGCAGGCTCTCATCCAGCAGCGCCTTCTCCAGATGGTTCGGCGGGTCGACGAAAATATTCACCTGCACGCGCGGCGCCCGGCGCTTGGCCGCGGCCAGCGCCTGGGTCAGGCGGAATTGCGGGTCGGTGACCAGCGTGTCGATGATCCCGAGATTCAGCTCGCCGACGATCTCGGCGTGAATGTCGTTCATCCGGTAGCGGAAATTTTCCAGCGCCCCGAAAAGCTGCTGGGCCGCCTGGTTCACCTCACGCCCCTGCGCGGTGAGGGCAAACCCGGCGCGGCCGCGCCGGCATAGTTTCACGCCCAGCCGGATTTCCAGTTCCTTCACATGCTTGCTGATGGTGGAAAGCCCGGTCTGCAGCTGCGCCTCGGCCGCGGCAAAGCCGCCGCACTCCACCACCGTGGCAAACAGCCGCAGCAGCCGAATGTCGACGTCGGAAATATTCCCGGTAAAGGGTGGCTGACGCGGCATTACTTGCAAATATCAGAAAGTTATTGAGCAAAGCAAACCATGTTCTTGAGAATATGCGCTGGCTACTGCTTTCGTATGATCTAAAAATAAGCAGACACTCGTTAACTGTTATGTATCCGGCACCAAAATGCCCGAATTACTTACTTTCTGCTTACAAAATAATCTTTTGTAGCGTTTTTCTACCGGGTAACCGTCATAAGGAAGAAACCATGCCGACCGCTCGCTCCCGCCTCTCTTGCGCCGCTTTCCCGCGCCGCCGCATTCTGGCCGGCGCCGCTGCCGCGCTGGCCCTGCTGGCTGGCGGCAGCCATGCCGCCAGCGCCGCCACCAACATCACGCTCGGCGCCGTGCCCTGGATCGGCTATGGGCCGATCTATGTCGCCGCTGCCAAGGGGTTCTTTACCCGGCACGGGCTGCATGTGAGCCTGGTCAATTTCAATGACAACGCCGCCATGCCCGGCGCCGTCTATGGCGGGCAGGTCACCGCCGCCACCCTCACCTACGACCAGGTGATCGGCAGCGACGCCAAGGGCTGGAACCTCAAAGTGGTCATGCCGATCGATTACTCCGCCGGCGCCGATGCCATCGTCGCCGCCGACAGCATCACCTCGGTCGCCCAGCTCAAGGGATTGAAAGTGGCCTACGCCCCGCTCTCCCCGTCCGACTTTCTGCTCGGCTATGCCCTTAAGCAGGCCGGGCTGTCCAAAAGCGATGTCACCTCCATCAACGTACCGGCCGACGGCGTGCCGGGCGTCATGGTGGGCGGCTCCACCAAAGCCGGCGTGACCTATGAGCCGAGCGTGACCAGCATCGTGCAGGCCGATAGCGGCAAGAAGTTCCACGTGCTGTTTTCCTCCCGGCAGGCGCCGGGGCTGATCACCGACGTGCTCGTGATGTCACCGAAATTCCTCAAGACCGATCCGGCCGGGGTCACCGATTTCATCAAGGCGTTCATCGAGGGCGAAGCATATATGAAGTCCAATCCCGCCGCTTCCGAGGCCATCATCGGCCAGGCGCTGGGCGAAGGCGTCGGCGATGTCCAGGCGCAGCTCGCCGGCGTGGAGAATCCAGGCCTCGACGCCATGCCCGCCGTGCTCGCCAAATCCGACCAACTGCCCTCCTTCTGGGTCACCGGCCCGGTCATCGGCAAGCTGCTGCAGGCCGAGGGGCAGATCCAGACTGTGCCGCCCATCGCCGTGACCTACGACGCAAACTTCGTTGACGCACTGGCGCATGCGAAATGAGCAAAACGTCGCTGTTCCGCTACAAAGACAGCGCGGTGCCGAATGTCGCCGCGCTGCTCTACGCCGCCGCAGGCTATGCGGCGGGGCTGTGGCTCATCACGGCCCCCGGTTTCGTTGCCAACCTGCTCGGCACGCTGCTGGTAGCGCATACGCTCGTCATCGTCGCTTATTTCATCCACGAATTCGCGCATGGTTCGATCTTCGCCAAACCACGGCTAAACGATCGAGCCGGCGAGATCGCGGCCTGGATCACCGGCGCGTGCTTCGCCTCCTATGCCGGCCTCAAGGAAAAGCATCTGCGGCATCACGCCGACCGGCTGGACGTCGTGACCTTCGACTATCGTGACTTCCTGCGCCGCCAGCCGCGCTGGGTGACGCGCCTCGTGCTGGCCCTGGAATGGGCCTACATCCCCGCGGTCGAGCTGATCATGCATGGCTTCGTCATCGCCTCGCAGTTCACCCGCAGGGAGCCCGCACGCCAAAAGCGGGCCTTGCTCATGCTGGCGTCGCGGCTGGCGTTCTTCGCGCTGCTCGCCGGCGTGGCGGCCAAGGCGCTGCTCTTCTACGCCGTCGCCTATCTCATATTTCTGCAAGTGCTGCGCTTCATGGATGCGTTCCAGCACACCTACGACGTATACGCCGCGCACGACCTCGCGCCGACTCCCGCCGAACTGGTGCGCGACCGCGCCTATGAGCACGCCAACACCTATTCCAATGTGCTCTCGGTCTCGAACCCGCTGCTCAATCTGCTGACCCTCAACTTCGCCTACCACAACGCCCACCATGCCCGGCCGGCCGTGCCCTGGCACGATCTGCCGGGACTCCATGGCAAACTCTATGGCGACGACCACACCCAAATCCTGACCGCGCGCGAACTCATCGGCAGCTATCACCGCAACCGGCTGCGCCGCGTCACGGACCCCGATTACGGCGCCGTCTCCGCCGAGGGCGACCGCGCGGCCGGCTTCGTCGGCGCCGTCGGCGTCTCTTTCCTCACGGCGATCTGATGACCCAGGTGCGTAAATTCTGGCCGCTCCTCACCGGCACCTACAGCTATGAGAAGACGGTCTCCACCCGCAACCGCGGCCATGGCGTGACGATCGAGGCGCCGATTCTGGCTTATCTCGTCGAGACCGCGAATGGCCGCATCCTCTATGATGTCGGGTGCGACCACCGGAAACTCGACGACCCGGCACTGCGCGACCGCCATTACAGCACGCTCGGCTGCACCCCGCCGGTGATGCGCGCAGAAGACCGGCTCCCCGCCCGCCTGGCCGCGCTGGGGCTCGCGCCCACGGATGTGGATGTGGTGTTTCTTGGCCATCTGCATTTCGACCATGCCGGGGGCCTGCATGATTTCTGCCATGCGGAGCTGCATGTGCATGAGCGCGAGCTGGCGGCGGCGCGCGAACCGGCCGATCAGGTCTATTTCGCCGACGATCTGGCGCCCGCGAAATCCTGGCGCTGCACCTGTTGCGAATACGACCTCGTGCCGGGCGTGCGCGCCATCGAGACACCGGGCCACACCGCCGGGCATATGTCGATGCTGATCGAGCTGCCCAGGGGCGCGCCCATTCTGCTCTGCGGCGACGCGGCGGATCTGACCGAAAACCTGGAAGACGAGATCGCCCCGGGGCTTTGCTACCGCAATGACGAGACGGATGCGCTCGCCTCCATCCGGCGGCTGAAACAACTGGCTCGAGAGGCAGGAGCGGAATTATGGCCGAATCACGATCTGAGCTTCTTCCGGGCGCGCGACCGCTTTCCCCTCTGGCGGGAGTAAGCGCGCCGCCCAAGGCGCCTCGCCAGTCGATCTGGACGGTCCGCGGCACGCTCTCCAAGCGGCTCTACCGGCTCATCGCCATGGCCAGCTTCGCGCTGCTGCTCGGAGCGTGGTGGGCGGTCGCGGCGAGCGGGGCCGTCGACCCGCTGTTCCTGCCCGGCCCCGTGGCGGTGGCGGCGCAAGCCTATCAATGGGCCACGCAGGATAATCTGCTCGCCGACACCGGCATTTCCATCTATCGCGTCATGGCCGGGTTCGCGCTCTCGGCGGTGATGGCGGTGCCGCTCGGCCTGTATATCGGCGCCTATCGGCCGGTGCGCGCCTTCTTCGAACCGCTGATGGAATTCTCCCGCTATCTGCCGGCCGTGGCCTTCGTGCCGCTGGTCCTGTTATGGGCGGGCATCGGCGAATCCTCGAAGATCGCGCTGATCTGGCTGGGTACGTTCTTCCAGATGGTGCTGATGATCTCCGAGGATGTCTCGCGCGTGCCGCTGTCGCAGATCGAGGCAGCGCGCACGCTGGGGGCAACCAATGGCGAAGTGGTGCACAAGGTGCTGCTGCGCTCCGCCATGCCAAGCATGTTCGACACGCTGCGCCTGACTCTGGGCTTTGCCTGGACCTATTTGGTGGTCGCCGAACTGGTGGCGGCCAATTCCGGCCTGGGCTACGCCATCCTGCAGGCGCAGCGCTTTTTGCAGACCGACCGCATCTTTGTCGGCATCATCACCATCGGGCTGATCGGCCTGGTCACGGACCAGTCTCTGCGCTTCCTCCATCGCAGGCTTTTTCCCTGGGCGAAGAAATGAGGGTCCCGACATGAGCACGCTGCTGGTCAGCCATCTTGCCAAACGCTTCGACTCGTTCGAGGCCCTGCGCGACATCAATCTCACTTTGCAGACCGGCGAATTCGTCGCCCTCGTCGGCGCCTCGGGCTGCGGCAAATCCACGCTGCTGCGCATCATCGGCGGGCTGGAGACCCGTACTTCCGGCGGGCTGGAAATCGACGGCACGCCCATCACGGGGCCGGGCCGCGACCGCGCCATGGTGTTCCAGGATTACAGCCTCTATCCCTGGCTCAGCGTGATGGAGAATGTGCGCTTCTGCCGCACCCTCAAAAGCTTCGCCAAGGACCAGAGCCAGGCGGCGGTCGGCGCGGCAATCCGCCGGGCCAATCTGCTCATCGACCTCATGGGCCTGGCCCGCGTGCGCGATGCGCGGCCGGACCAGCTCTCCGGCGGGATGCGCCAACGCGTGGCCATCGCCCGCGCGCTGATGGCGCAGCCGGAGTTTTTGCTGATGGACGAACCTTTCGGCGCGCTCGACACCCAGACCCGCGAGGTGATGCACGATTTGATCCTGCACGTGAAAGACATCGAACGCAGCGCGATCCTGTTCGTCACCCATGACGTGGAGGAGGCGGTGTACCTCGCCGACCGCGTAGTGGTTCTCGCGCCCAATCCGGGCCATATCGACAGCGTGTGGGATATTCCCCTGCCGCCGCGCACCCAGGACCTCAAGCTCGCGCCGGAATTCCTACATTATAAGCGCGAGATCACCCAGCGCATCCGCGCCACCTCCGGCATGGTGAGCGACCGCGCCACGCTCGAGGCGCTGGCCGGCGGCTGACATGATCGCCGCTCCCCCGGTCCCACCCTCTATCGCCAGCTTTCCCCGGTCCACCGCATAGGCGACCAACGACAACCGTCAATGACGTTCCTGATGGGAACCACGACATGCCGCATCAAGCGCACGCTTTCCTGGTCCCGATCGAGATTACGCCAAACACGAGCGACTAAGCAGGCCGACTTTTTATTCGAACCAAGCGTCAATACGCCGGAGCGCTCTAATCGCGCCGCCGGCCTCCCGTGAGCGCGGTCTTCGGTCTCGCTTTTTCCAAGAAAAACAAGCCTCTCTTGGCGAAAATTCAGCCGGACGAACACCTTTCTATTGCTTATTATTGCGGAAGGAAATTTAATGCGCGCCAGCTCCGTGCCTCGTTTCGGATCAATCGCGTCTATGAAATCTGGCTTTTTGGCCCTCTTGATTCTTTTGGCGTCAATCACCGCGCCTTTGCCGTCCTCTGCGCAGGGGCCGCAGAACTGTGGCACAATCGTCATTCCGCCCGGTCTCGGCATCGGCCCCGGAGCCGATGTCACGTCGCTCAATCCGCTTCTGATCTCCTCGCTCTATAACCAGGAAGCGGCGGAGCTGATGTTCGAGCCATTGCTGTGGATCAACCGGTATCACCAGATCGACTGGAGCCGCAGCATCGCCAGCGCCGTCACCACGCCCGATAACGGACGGACATATGACGTGACGATGCGCCCCTGGACATGGTCGGATGGCGTGCCGGTGACGAGCGCGGATGTGCTCTACGCGTTCCGGCTGATCAAGGCTTTTGGCACGAGTTACGCCGGCTATGGTGCGGGCGGCATGCCCGATATCGTGCAGTCGCTTGCCGCACCGGATTCCGAGCATTTTACAATGATTCTGAAGCACTCGGTGAATCCGCAATGGTTCATCCTCAACGGCCTCTCGCAGCTGCAGCCATTACCGGAACATGCCTGGGGCAAATACGACACGGCCGAAATCTGGCAGGAACAGAGCAGCCCGTCATTCTTTCAAACCGTCGACGGGCCGCTCATCGTCAAGAAACTGGCCGTCGGCGTCGATGCCGAATTCGTGCCGAATCCGCTTTATGGCGGAGACAAAATGCATTTCGACCGTTTCATTATAAAATTCGAGAATTCCGAGGGGCAGGAGCTTCAGGCCGTGCAATCGCACGATCTCGACATGAGCAACGTGCCATTCGACTTGTATGACAAAGCCAAAACCCTGCCGGGCGACCGTATCGTCACCTTGCCGCCGAGCTATTCCTGGCATGAGCTGATTCCCAACATGGCGAATCACGCCACGAAATTTTTTGCCGATGTGCGGGTGCGCGATGCCATCGCCGATGCGATCGATGAGCAGCAGATGATCGACCTGGCAATGCATGGCCAGGGTGTGATCACGCGGGGCCCGGTACCGCCCTACCCCCCGACCTTCCTCTCGCCCTCGGCGAGAGCGGGAAACTATCCGGTCGGCTACGATCCGGCGAAGGCGCGTGCCTTGCTGGCCGAAGCCGGCTTCACGCCGGGCGCGGACGGGATCCTGCAAAAAAATGGCCAGCGTCTGGCTTTCACGTTGCTGATTCCCGCGGGGCAGCCGCTGCGCATCGAGATGGCGGAAACCATCCAGCAAAATCTCCATGCCGTCGGCATCGACATGAAGGTGCATCAGGAGGAGTTCAACGAAATTCTGACGCAGATGGTGAGCCAGCCGCAGGCCTGGGAGGCGATCCTCATCGCTGAAGATTTGTCTGCCTACCCCTCCGGCGAGGCGCTGTTCAAGGCCGGCGGCTTCTACAACAATAACGGCTATTCCAGTCCCGAGATGGACCGCTTGATCGCGCAGAGCACCAATGTGCCGGGCCTCGATGGTTTGAACGCCTATCAGGATTATGCCAGCGCGCAGCAGCCGGTGATTTTTCTGCCGAACGATCGCTACTCGGTGCTGGTGCGCAATGGGCTGCATGGCGTGCAGGATTTCATGAACCCGCTCGGCGCCTGGGCGCCGGAGAAGCTCTATTGCACCGCGCGCTGAAATTTACGGCCCTCGCGGCCGCTTTGGCCGGCGCGCCGTTGGCCCACGCCGACGCGCCGGCGCCGGACAATTGCGGGACGATCGTGATCCCGACCGGCGTCGGCGTTTCCAGCAGCGCCGACGTCACGTCGATGAATCCGCTGCTGGTCACATCCTTATACAACCAGCAGGCGGCGAGCCTGCTATACCAGCCGCTGATCTGGCTGAACGCCTCCACCGCGCAGATCGACTGGTCGCGCAGCATCGCCAGCGCCGTCACCACGCCGGATAACGGCACCACCTATGATGTCACGCTGCGCCCCTGGCACTGGTCGGACGGCGTGCCCGTCACCACCGCGGATGTTGCCTATACATTCAGGCTGATCAAGGCATTCGGCACCACGTATGCGGGGTACGGCGCGGGCGGCATGCCGGACATTGTCAAGTCGCTGGATATCATCAGTCCGACGCAGTTCCGGGTGGTGCTGACGCATCGGGTCAACCCGACTTGGTTCATTTATAACGGCCTCAGCCAGTTGTCCCCCTTGCCGGAACATTCCTGGGGCCAATACACGACCGACCAGATTTTCCAGACGCAGAGTTCGCCTTCATTCTTCAATGTTGTTGACGGGCCGATGAAGGCCGTGCGCCTCGATATCGGGCTCGATCTCGTGCTGGTGCCGAACCCGGCCTATGAGGGGCCGAAAGTGCATTTTGACCGTCTGATCTTCAAGTTTCTCGATAGCACCGGCGCGGCGCTGCAGGGCGTCGAAGCGGGCGATCTCGACATGGCCAACGCGCCGCTTTCGCTTTGGGGCGCGGTGCAGCATTTGCCCGGGTTGAAACTGACCATTTTGCCGCCCGGGAATGATTACAACGAGATCGTGCTGAATTTCCGCAACAAACAGGTGCCGTTCTTCCGCGACGTGCGGGTGCGCCAGGCGATGGCGGATGCGATCGACCAGGACGAGATGGTGAAGCTGATCGATCACGGTCTCGGCGTGGCGATCTATGCCCCGATCGTGCCGGTGCCGCCGACGTTCCTGTCGCCGGAGATGAAAGCCGGCCATTACCCGGTCGGCTACGATCCGGCAAAGGCGCGGGCGCTGTTGCGCGAGGCCGGCTACAGCCCGGGCCCGGACGGCATCATGCAGAAAGACGGCGAAAAACTCTCCTTCACTTATCTGATGCTGACGGGCGATCCGTTGATCCAGCAGATCGCCGAAGTGACGCAGGCTGGCTTGGCGAAAATCGGCATCCAGATGAAGGTGCGGGAAATCGAGTTCAACCAGATGCTGGCCTTGCTCAACAATCCGCAGGCGGACTGGCAGGCGGCAGCGCTCGCCGAGAGCGACGGCGGCTATCCGTCCGGCGAAGAGCTGTTTGGCACCGGTTCGGCCATGAATCAGGGCGGCTATTCCGACCCGGAGATGGACCGGCTGATCAAAGCGAGCACCGAAGCCCCCGGCCTGTCCGGGCTCTACGCCTATGAGAATTACGCCAGCGCACAACAGCCGGTGATTTTTCAGGAGCGCGAGCAAACCGTCATTCTCTCCCGCGACAATCTTCATGGCGTGAAGAGTTTCGTCGACGCCGCCGGCAATTATTATCCCGACCAACTCACCTGCACTGCGGAAGGCGCAAAATCATGATCCGCATGATCACGACCCGCCTGGCCTCCTCGTCGCTGTCCATCGTCATCCTGGTGACTTTGGTCTTCGTCATGGCGCATCTCACGCCCGGCGGCCCGGCCTATTCCATTCTCGGCATGAAGGCGACCGCGTCTTCCGTCGCGCAACTCAACGCCAGGCTCGGCCTCGACGCGCCGCTCTGGAAGCAATACGCCATCTGGTGGTGGCATTTGCTGCATGGCCAGCTCGGCTATTCCTATTTGCTGAACCGTCCGGTCGGGCAATTGCTCTGGCAATATGAGCGGAACACGCTGGTGTTCTACATCTCCGCCATCGTCATCAGCACCGCGTTATCGATCGGCCTTGGCCTGTTGCAGGGTGTGTATTACGGGCGCTGGCCGGCGAAACTCATCAGCGCGTTGCAACTCGGATTTTACGCGTTGCCGCCCTTCTTCGTCGCGGCCATGCTCGTGCTCTGGTTCGCCGTACAGCTCCCGTTGTTTCCGGCCAGCGGCATCACCGATTTGCGCGCGGCGCACCCGTCAATCGGCGCCTACATCGCGCATTTGGCGCTGCCGGTCACCACCATCACCTTGCTCACCGTCGCCTCGCTGTCGCGCTATTTCGGTGAAGCGGTGCGCGAGGAATTGGGCAAGGACTATGTGCGGACGGCGATGGCGAAAGGTGTCAGCTTCCCTTCCATCCTGTTCCGCCATGTGCTGCGCAACGCGCTGCGCCCGCTGGTGACGATGATCGGCCTCTCCTTCCCCTACATCTTCACCGGCGGCGTGATCGTCGAATCCGTTTTCAACTATCCTGGCCTTGGCTGGCTGATGTGGCGTTCGGCGCTGTCGCAGGATTATCCGGTCCTGATCGCCATCGTGCTGATCATCGGCCTGCTCACCGTCATCGGCAATCTGCTCGCCGACCTGGTGAACGGCCTGTTGGACCCGAGGGCAAGCTATGAGTGAACAAATCATTCCCGCGCAGGGCCTGCCGGCGGCGCCGCTGGGAAGCTGGGTCGCGTGGATAACGCAGCGTTCCACACTGGTCGCCGGCCTGGCGATCGCCGGGCTGATCCTCTTCATCGGCTTCGTCGCGCCGTTTTTATATCCGCCCGATCCGTTCGCGATCCATCCGGATCATGCGCTGCAGGCGCCGAGCTGGGCGTTTCCGCTCGGCGCCGACGAGCTCGGCCGGGACGAGCTCGCCTTGTTGCTTTCCGGCGGCTTCGCCACGCTAGTGGTGGCGCTGCCGGCGGCGGCCTTGGCCTTCATTGTGGGCATCGCCTACGGGCTTACGGCCGGGCTCGGCCCCGCTTGGGCGGACCGGGTGATGATGCGTCTGCTGGATGCCATTCTGGCGCTGCCCAGCCTGATCATTCTGATCTTCTTCGCGTCGCTGGTCACGCTGAATGACACCAGCCTGATTTTGCTGCTCGGCCTCATTTCTTGGCCCGGCCTCGCGCGCTTGGTGCGCAACGAGACGCGCGCGCAGCGCGGGCGCGATTTCGTGCTTGCCGCCGAGCAGCTCGGCGGCGGACGCTTCTATATCGCCCGTATGCATCTGGTGCGGGTGATGGCGCCGGTGCTGGTGGTGAACGGCACCTTCATGATCGGCGATTCGATCTTTGCCTTCTCCGCCTTGAGTTTTCTCGGCCTCGGCGTGCAGCCGCCGCAGGTGAGCTGGGGCAGCCTGTTGGAATCCGCCCTCGATATCATCGCCCTCGACCCGTGGTGGCTGATCCTGCCGCCCGGCCTGCTGGTGTTCGGCGCGCTGCTGGCGGCCTCGCTCACCGGCCAGGGATTATTGCAGCGTTGGGGTAACGGACGATGAGCGATGTGCTGAAACTCGAGAATTTGTCGGTCTCGCTGCCGCGCGGCCGCGCCGGCAATGTGGCGATTCTCGATGAGCTGAACCTCACCATCGGCGCCGGCGAAATGCTGGCGCTGGTCGGCGAGAGCGGGTCCGGCAAGACCATCGCCGCATTATCGGTGATGCGCCTGCTGCCACGGGGCGCGCGGGTGCAGGGCAGCATTCAGCTGGCCGGCACCGAGCTGACCGCGCTGGATGACCGGGCGATGCGCGGCGTGCGCGGCCGCGATGTCGGCATGGTGTTCCAGAACCCGCTGGCGGCACTCAACCCATCACGCACGGTGGCGGCGCAAATTCAGGAAGCCTGGCGCGTGCACAAGGGCGGAAGCATTCGCGCTGCGCGGGCGCGGGCGCTGGACCTGATGGGCGAGGTCGGCATCCCCCAACCGGCGCAGCGGCTGGACGATTATCCGCACCAATTCTCCGGCGGCATGCGCCAGCGCGTGATGATCGCCATGGCGCTGGCCTGCGCGCCGAAACTGCTGATCGCCGACGAACCGACCACCGGCCTCGACCCGCTGATCGCCCGGCAGATCATGCAATTGATCGCCAGGCTGCGGCGCGAACACGCGATGGGCGTGCTGTTCGTCACCCATGATCTTTCCGTGGTGGAGGAACACGCCGATGCGATCCACGTGCTGTACGCCGGGCGCAGCGTGGAGTTCGGCGGCGCCCGGCAATTTTTCGCGCATCCGCGCCACCCCTACAGCGCGGCGCTCCTGAACTCGGTGGCGCGCCTCGGCCAGGCGCGGCTGCAGAACATTCCGGGCCAGCTGCCGGAGCCGGAAGCGCGACCGGCGGGCTGCCGCTTTGCGCCGCGCTGCGCCTACCATCAGCCGGCCTGCGATGCCGCCTATCCGGCGCTCATCGCCAATGGCGGCACCGCCGCGGCTTGCCTGTTCCCGTTGCCGGCCGGGGGCGTCCTCCAAGCGGCGCCGCTCGCCAAGCCGGCCGGCCGCAACTACGCGCCGCAGCTCGAAGTTCAAGACCTCTCGGTGCGCTATGAAGAGGCGGGCGGCTGGTTCGGCGCCGGCGGCAAACAGCCGCCCACGCTGCAGGATGTGGCATTCTCGCTGGGCAAGGGCGAATGCCTGGGCGTGGTGGGGGAAAGCGGGTCCGGTAAATCGACTTTGGGCCGTGCCGTGCTCCAGATGATCCCCTACGGCGGCCACGTGCTGCTGGACGGGCATGATCTGGCAGGGTTGCACGGGCCCAAGCGGCGGGCGCAACGCCGGCGTCTTCAGGTGGTGTTCCAGGACCCGCGGGAATCGATGAATCCGCGCCTGCGCATCGGCGACATCGTGGCCGAGCCGCTGCGGCTGCAGGGGCGGATCAGCCAGGCGGAAACACGCCGCCGGGTGGCAGCACTGCTCGGCCGGGTCGGGCTGAACCCGGAACTGGCCCTGCGCCTGCCGAGCGCCGTCTCAGGCGGTCAGGCGCAGCGCATCGCCATCGCCCGCGCTTTGGCGGCCGAGCCGGAGGTGATCGTGCTCGACGAGCCGACCTCGGCGCTCGACGTCTCGACCCAGGCGATGCTGCTGAATTTGCTCAAGGATCTCGGACAGAGCGACGCGTTGTCCTATATTCTCATCAGTCATGATTTCGCCGTGGTGAGCTACATGGCGGACCGGATCGCGGTGCTCAACGCGGGGCGTATCGTCGAGATGAATGAGACGGCCCGACTGATCGAGGCCCCGCAGCACCGTTACACCGCGGCCTTGATCGAAGCAGCGCCGCAACTACGTTCACGTTCCCGTTAGGAGTTAAGGACCTTGGAACAATTCGGCAGACCAATCATTCTCACAGGCGGGCGGCTGGCGCATGGCAAGGGCATTGACGGTGCGGCCGCACCGCGCCCGGTCATGCCGCGCCTCGGCGCGGGAGTTTAAGCCGTGCGCAGACGTCGCGACTCGCTGGCGCGGGAGAAGCCTCGCCTGGAAATCGTGCCGATGATCGACATCATGATGTTCCTTCTGGTGTTCTTCGTGATGATCGTGCTGCGGATGATCCCCGATTCAGGCGTGACCTTGTCGCTGCCCGGCGCCTCCACCGCCCAGCCTCTGCCGCATACCCAGGTCGTGATCGTCATCGACGCCCAGGGCAATCTGCATGTGAAGGACCAGGTGATGAGCTCGGATGCGCTGGAGACCTACCTCCAGGGCGTAAAGGCCGGCAACGACACCGACGTGATCATCGCCGGCGATAAGGGCACGAGGCTGCAACAGTTGATGAATGTGATGGACCTGACCCGCAAGGCCGGCATCACCAATATCGGCATCGCCACCAACAATCAGGGGTCTTGAAGCACAACACTGGCGAATTCAGCGGAGGTAGACATCCAAAAGCAGCGACTCCACCGTGATGAAATAGCCGCTTCATTTGAGATTCTTACTCGGTTTCAGGCGAAATCCGTGCTTTGCGTGACCGCTTCCCAGCGGTCGATTTCCTCGATCACGGCGTCCAGCTTTTCGCGTGCACGGCGTAGAGCGTCCGATCCCACAAGGAGTGCCGCACTGGCCGGTGCGGCTGGTTCCGGGCCAAATCGGCCGAATGTAGAAAACAAACCGCAGTATCCCCGAACCTTTGTCTGGCATCAGCGGTAAGTGTTTGCTCCGTCACCTCTTTTCCGGCGGGCCCAAATTTTGGGAGAAGCTACGAGCACAGCATTGGAGATGAAGGAGCCGTGTGGGGTCGACCGGGTAGCTGCTCTTCACAACACATGCGCCGGTGGCGTGCAGATAAGCGGCAACGGGGACGAAACTGCCGTTCCGAAAACACGTCTCAAACGACCCTCCGACCGAATTCAAGCGGGCAGGCTCACCTCAATCCGGCCGTCGACGATGCGGATTGGGTAGGTTTTCACGTCGCAGGTCGCGGGCTCGCACATCGCCTTGCCGGTGCGGACGTCAAACTGCGCGCCGTGCAGCGGGCATTCCACCACCTCGCCGTCCAACCAGCCATCGGTCAACAAGGCGTAGGCGTGGCTGCAGATATTGTCCGTGCAGAACAGCTCGCCCTCGATGTTGTAAAGCGCGAGCTGGTGCGTGCCGACATCATGCGCGGCCATCTCCCCCGGCTGCACATCGCCCTCCATGCCCACGGCGTGCCATTGATCGACGGTTTCAGTCACGATTTGCTCCTTGTCTGCGCGGTTCAGGGGGCGAAAACGGCCGATTCGGGCCGCATAAAGGTCAACGGCGCGCCGTTGCGCACGGCACGTTTGAGCATCGAGGCGTCCCGCCCACGGTTGATCGCGATGCCACCGACGATCCTCTCGTTGCCATCGACGCTTACCATCGTCCAGGCCTTGGAAGCCGGGTCGCCGAGAATCTCGTGCCGCGCGGCGTGATCCGGCAGGCCGATCATCTGAATATTGGCATCGAACTGGTCGGACCAAAGCCAGGGCACTTCATCGAAGGTCTCAGCTCCCCCGCACATGTTGCGTGCGGCGATGGCCCCCTGCTCGCCCGAGGATTTCCAGGATTCAATTCGCAGTCGCCCTCCACCCGCAACCGGATGGGACGTCACCTCGCCGGCGGCAAAAATCGCGGGATCAGCGGTGCCGCAAAACGCATCGACTACGATGCCATCCGCGACGTCGAGCCCCGCTTCGGCCGCCAGTTCTGCGTTCGGCACCACGCCGATGCCGGCAATCACGACATCCGCGAGCAGCGTCCACTCAGCGCCATTGAGGCGCGTGCGGTCACCTTCGCGGCGCATCGTATCAACGCCGGCCGAAAGGCGGATATCCACACCTTCCCTTTCGTGCAGGCCCTGAACCCAGATGCTCACCTCCTCCGGCATTGCCCGGGCGAGCAGGCGGGGCAAGGCCTCCAGCACCGTCACCCGGCAGCCGCGGGCGATCGCGGCGGCCGCCACTTCGAGGCCGATAAAGCCGCCGCCGATCACGGCGACCTGCCGGCCGGCGACCAGCCTGTCGCGCAGGCGCAGCGAATCCTCCAACGTGCGAAGATAGTGGATTTCCGCGTCCCCGGCGATCCGCGCGGGCAGGCGCCGCGGGCGGGAGCCGGTGGCGAGCAGCAAGGCATCGTAGGCGAAGATGCGGCCATCCTCGGCTTCCACGCGCCGCCCGACGCGGTCGATTCTGATAATTTTTGTTTTAGGGCAATATGTTATGCCTGATTTTTCATACCCGGCCGCGCCGTTCAGCACGATGCCGCCCGCCTCCTTCGTGCCGTTCAGGATCTCCTTGGAGAGCGGCGGGCGGTCATAGGGCAGGCCGTCTTCGTCCTCGAGGAGATGGATCGCGGCGCCAGGCGCACACTTGGCGAGCTCCAGGGCCGCCCGGTGGCCGGCGAGCCCGCCGCCGATGATCACGTAACGCTGCATTTCCCCTCCAGGTACACCGCCGTTCCGGTTGCTTTCCCACAGGTCCTGCTGTTCTGATAGGGACAGTCACGCAGGAAGGCTGTTAGTACAAGCAATGCGGCGCTATGAGCAGGTGGTCTCCAATATACGCCGTCGGATCGAGGCGGGCACGCTCAAGCCGGGCGAACGCCTGCCCTCGGTGCGCGCGCTCAGCGGGCTGACGGGCTTCTCGATGGTCACGGTCCATCACGCCTATGTGCTGCTGGAGGGCGAGGGGCTGATCGAGGCGCGGCCGCGCACGGGCTTCTTCGTCACGCATCAGGCCCGGACGCTCGACACCTTCCCCGATGCCCCGGCGGCGGGGACCGACCGGCCGAGCGCCCCGGTGCCGATCGACAGCCTCAATTTCCGCGTGATGGCCTCCTGGCACAACAAGGACCAGGAAGCTTTCGGGGCGGTATACCCGAGCGGGGACATTTTCCCGCGCCGCAAGATCAACCAGACGCTCCGCCAGGTGCTCCTGCGCGATCCTGAACGCGCGCCCGAGACCGACGCCCCGGAGGGAGATCCGCTGCTGCGTGAGATCATCGCGCGCCGCGCTGCCCAGCGGGGCATCATCGTCCGCCCGCGGGACGTGCTGATCACCGGCGGCGGGCTGCAGGGGCTCGATATCTGCGTCGGCGCGATCACCAAGCCGGGAGACACGGTGCTGGTGGAAACCCCCACCTTCTTTCCGTTGCTCGATACGCTCCGCAGGCGGCATTTGCTCGCGCTCGAGATCTATTCTCACCCGAAAACGGGGATCGATCCGGACCAGTTCGCGCATTTGCTAGAGCGCAACCAGGTCGCCGCCTGCCTGCTCATGCCGGTCAACCATTATCCCACCGGCGTGACCTACACCGAAGAGACGATGCGCCAGATCGTGCGCCTGGCGAGCGCCCGGCGCGTGCCGATCATCGAGAACGACATCTTCGGCAGCCTGTCCTATGCGACCGAGTTCACGCCCTCGCTCAAAACCTTCGATGCGGACGGCACCGTGATCCAGTTCTCGAGCCTACCGGGCCTCTCCTCCTCCGGCTACGGCATCGGCTGGATTGTGAGCGAACAATTCTACAACATGCTGCTCGAACAGAAATTCTTCACCAATCTCTTCGCCGGTGACGGGCCGTTGCAGCGCGCCGCCGCCGAATATATCGCCGGCGGGCATTACGACCGGCCGTTGCGCGGCATCCGCGACACGCTCGCCCAGCGGATGCAACGCGGGCTCGGCCTCATCGCCGGGCTGCTGCCCAAGGATTGCGCGGTCTCCCGGCCTTCCGGCGGGTTCGTTTGCTGGGTGCGCGGGCCACAGGGCTTCGATGCGACCTCCGCCTCCCGCCAGGCGCTTCAGGCCAATATCAGCCTCGCGCCGGGGCCGATGTTCTCTCCCGCCGCCTCCTTCCGCAACTTCCTCGCGCTCAATTTCTCCTTCGAATGGACGGCCGAGCGGATCGAGAAGCTGAAGGCGATTGCCAACCTGATGCACCCCAACGCATCTCTGTACTGACCGCCTGTACTGATCGTGTTTACCCAGGCCTGACCCTAACAAGACAAGGCGGTTTCGGGCCTTATGCCCCGCGAGCTTAAAAATAAGCCGCTCCGGGGGAACCAAGACATGACCATACCAAGGCCATCGTCGCGCCTGCGCACAATCCAGTGGGTGTCGATCGTGCTCGTCACGCTCGTGATCACCATCAACTATATCGACCGCTCGACGCTTGCGGTCGGCAATCTCCTGATTCGCAAGGCATTCGGCCTGAACGCGACTGAAATCGGCGCGCTCCAATCCGCTTGGTCCCTGTCCTACGCCTTCGTGCAGATTCCGGTGGGTTTCATGCTGGACCGGCTGGGCCCGCGCTACCTCGTGGGCGGCGCGCTGATCGTGTGGTCCCTGGCGCAGGGCGCGGGCGGGCTCGCAATGACCTATGCCCAGCTATTATGGACGCGCATCGGCCTCGGCATCGCCGAATCCCCCGCCTACCCGGCCGGCGTGCGCATCACGAGCGACTGGTTCCACGCCCGCGAGCGCGGCTCGCCCACCGGCCTCTACAACTCCGCCGGCAATATCGGCCCCGCCATCGCGCCGCCTTTGCTCACCGCCCTGATGCTCGCCTTCGGCTGGCGGGCGATGTTCGTGACCATGGGCGCGGTCGGCATCGTGGGTTCGCTCATCTGGTTCCTGCTCTATCGCAACCCGCACAAGACGGCGCTGAGCGAGAACGACATGGCCTATCTGGCGGAGAACCGGTTGGCGACGACGCCCGTAAGCGCGGAGCAATGGAGCAAACTTTTCGGCTTTCGCACGACCTGGGCGCTGATCCTGCTCGCCTTCTGCATGGGCTACTCGATCTGGATGTATCAGACCTGGATCCCCGGCTACCTGGAAATGGCCCAGCATATCAGCATCAAGCGGACCGGCATCCTCGCCTCCGTGCCGCTGGTCTGCGGCATCGTGGGGTGCTGGGTGGGCGGCTGGTTCTCCGATGCCCTCGGCCGCTGGGGCATGAGCCTCGTGGGCAGCCGCAAGGCGCCCTGCATTGTGGGGATGCTGCTGAGCGGGTTCTTCACCGCCATCACCACTCAGGCCGCCACCGCGACCCAGGCCGTGGTGCTGATCTCGCTCTCCGTGTTCTTCCTGATGGTGAGCGTCTCCGGCAAATGGGCGCTGACCACCGCCGCCGCCCCGCAATCCTATTGCACCTCTCTCGCCGGCCTGATGAATTTCGGCGGCTATATCGGCGGCACGGTCTCGCCCATCGCCACCGGCTTCGTGGTGGATACCACCGGCTCTTTCGTGATTGCGTTCGCGATCGGCGCCGCGCTCACCTTGGTGGGCGCCGTGATCCTGATGGTGCTGCTCCGCGCGCCGATCACATCCGAGGACCTCGTCAGCCCGGAACTCGTGCCGGGAACCGCCGATTGAGCCTGAGTGTACTGCTGATGTTTCCCCGGAACTGGGCCTATCAGAACAGCGGCGAAGAAGCGTTAGATCGAGACAATAATAAGGAGTGCCCAGGATGAACGTCCAAACCGCCGCCCCGAAAGCCATCGCCGCCCCGGCCGCGAGCCAATTCGCGATCGCGGATTGCGACATCCATCACAGCCCGCGGGACTTCAGGATGCTCTATCCTTACATGGAGGCGCGCTGGCGCGAGCATATGGACCGTTTCGGCCATTATTCCCGCCAGGGCAATTTCAGCGGCCCTCAATACCCCAAGAGCCAGCCGGACGCCTCCCGCCGGGATGCCTGGCCACCGGGGGGCGGCCGCCCGGGCAGCAATCTCGATTTCATGCGCACCCACCATCTCGACGCCAACAACATCGCGCTCGGCGTACTGGCGATGATCCGCCCCCACCCGGGCGGCATGCCGAACCTCGATCTCAGCGCCGCCCTTTGCCGTGGCATCAACGATTGGCAGGTGGCGGAATGGACCGCATGCGAGCCGCGTCTGAAGGCCTCCATCGTCGTGCCCTACGAGGATGCCGCCGCTTCGGTCGCCGAGATCGAGCGGCTCGCGGGCTCGCCGCATTTCGTCCAGGTGCTGCTGCTCTCACGCACCGCCGAGCCGCTCGGCAACCGGCGCTACTGGCCGATCTATGAGGCCGCCGCCGCCGCCGGGCTTCCCATCGGCATTCATGCCTTCGGCAATGGCGGCCAGCCCACCAGCAGCAGCGGCTGGAGCAGCCACTACATCGAGGATATGATCGGCCATTCCCAGTCCTGCCAGGCGCTCGTCGCCTCGATGGTGCTGGAGGGCGTATTTGCCCGCATCCCCAAGCTCAAGGTGGTGCTGATCGAGGCGGGCTTCGCCTGGATGCCTTCGCTGGCCTGGCGGCTCGACCGCGTGCAGGCGGCGCTGAGGAGCGAGACCCCGCACCTCACCCGGCCGCCGAGCGACTATATCCGCGAGCATTTCTGGCTCACCACGCAGCCGATGGAGGAGCCCGAACCCTCCGCTCATCTGCGCGATGCCATCGACTGGATCGGGCTCGACCGGCTGCTGTTCGCCACCGACTACCCGCATTGGGACTATGACGACCCGCGCACGGCACTGCCGCTCCGCCTCACACCGGCCGAGCAGGAAGCCTTCCTCGTCGGCAACGCGCGGAGGCTCTACACGCCCGGCCCATAGCGGCCAGGGAAGACGCCTACCCAGAAATCACAAAATACCGGGGGACCAGTCCATGACGAGCGACATCGCGGCGCAGGCCGAAAGCGGTTTCAAACGCCGTTGGGCCCATATCGTGCCGATCGTGTTCATTCTGTACACGATCGCGTATCTGGACCGCGTCAATGTCGGCATGGCGCTGCCGAGCGTGAGCAAGGATCTCGCCCTCTCCCCCACCCAGGCCGGCTTCGTGGGCGGCATCTTTTTCTGGGGCTATGTGGTCAGCTTCCTCTCCGCCGGATGGCTCGCCAACCGCTTCGGAGCGAAGCGGGTGATCCTTGTCGCGCTTTTCTTCTGGGGAATGTTCGCGATGGGCTCCGGGCTCGCGCAGACCTACCACCAGCTTCTGGCCATGCGCGTGATGCTCGGCCTTTCCGAGGGGCCGATCTGGTCCTCCGTCGCCGCACTCCTCACGCAATGGTTCCTGAAGGACGAGCGCGCGCGGGCGTTCGGCTGCTGGAATCTCAGCATCCCCGCCGGCGCCTTGCTGTCCGGCCCGATCTCCGGCCTCGTGCTGAGCTACACCAATTGGCATGTGATGTTCGCGCTGGAGGGGCTGCCGGCCTGGATCGGGGCGGTGATCTGGTGGCGGATGATCCCGCCCGGGCCGGCGAGCGCCGCGTGGCTGCCGGCCTCCGAGCGTACCCATCTGCTTGCCGGTCTCACGCGCGAGGATGAGCGCTTCCGCGCGCTCGGCCCCACGGACTGGCACGGCATGTTCCGCCACCCCGCGCTTTATTTCCTGCTGGGGGCGAACTGCTTCAACAACCTCGTGCAATACGGCTTCGCCCTCTGGCTGCCCACGGCGATCAAGGACGCGAGCGCGTTCAGGATCGGCAGCGTGGGCGTGCTCAGCGCGATTCCCTATATCGCCGCCGGCATCGGCATCGTCGCCGCCACCCTGAGTTCGGACCGGATGCGCGAACGCCGCCTGCACGCCGCCGTGCCGCTGATCTCGGCCGGCGTGCTGCTCTACCTCGCCTCTCATGCGGTGAGCATGGGGATCGCGATCACGATGGTGCTCTTCACGCTGAGCGGCTTCTTTCTGTTCATGACGCTGCCGCTGCTCAATGTCATCATGACGGACGTTCTGCCCCGCACCCAGGCGGTGGCCGCCATTTCCTTCACCGGCGGCATCTCCAACCTGTTCGGCGGCACGGTGGGGCCCACGCTGGTGGGTTGGCTCAAGGCGCAGACAGGGGATTTCTCGCTCGCCTTCAGCGTGCTCGGCGGGCTCGGCGTGCTGGGCGGGCTGCTGGTGCTCGCGATACGCGTGCCACGCGGCGCCCCCGTGGGCAGCGAGGCCGGGGCCGCGGTGGGAAGATTTAAATTGCTGGCTGAAAGAGGAGGAATAGACGAATGATCGAAGCAGGCGCGATTGACTGCGACATCCATCCCACGGTGCCTAATCTCAAGGCGCTACTGCCCTACATGAACGACCACTGGCGGGAGATGGTGATCACCCGCGGCATGGATGAGCTGAACTCCATCAGCTACCCGACGCACTCGCCCATCACGGCGCGGGCGGATTGGAAGCCGGCGGAGGGCAAGCCCGCTTCCACGCTCGCCAGGGTGCAGGCCGAGTGCCTCGATCCGTTCCGCACGTCGATCGCGATCTGCAATTGCCTCTATGGCGTGCAACTCCTCTTCAGCGAGGACATGGCGAGCGCCTTCTCCCGCGCGGTGAACGAGTGGATGGCCCGTGAATGGCTCGATAAGGATGCCAGGCTGCGCGCCAGCATCATCGTGCAGACACAGAACGTGGAAATGGCGGTCGACGAGATCGAGCGCTGCGCCGCGGATCCGCGCTTCGTGCAGATCCTCCTGCTGGCCAGCGGCGATCATCCACTCGGCAAGCGCATGTACTGGCCGATCTATGCGGCCGCCGAGCGCCACAACCTCGCCATCGGCATCCATGCCGGCAGCAACTACCACAACCCGCCCACCGCCGTCGGCTGGCCGAGCTACTACACGGAGGATTATGTCGCCCAGGCGCAAGCCTTCCAGACCCAGCTCACCTCCATGGTGTGCGAAGGCGTGTTCTCCCGCTACGGCCATCTCAAGGTCGTGCTGCTGGAATCGGGCTGGACATGGCTGCCCGCACATCTCTGGCGGCTGACGAAATACTGGCGCGGCCTGCGCATGGAAATCCCCTGGGTGGACCGCTCCCCCACCGAAATCGTCAAAAGCAATGTCCGCCTTTCTCTGACCCCCACCGATGCACCGCCCGACAAAGCCGGACTCGAGAAAATCATCGAACACATGCAGTCCGACGAATTGCTGCTCTTCTCGACGGATTACCCGCACGGCCAGTTCGAGGGCATGGGCGTGATCCCCGAGGGGTTGTCCGCCGACCTGGTCCGCAAGATCATGGTCGATAACCCGCGTGCCACGTATTCAAGACTTCTGGAGACCGTGTCATGAATGTCGAAAACCATCCGCTTCCCGGCCCCGTCCCCACCGGGGCGAAATCGAGCCGAACCGCGATCGCCGATTGCGACATCCATCCCGTCCGCAGCCAGCCGAACGCGTTCGACCCATGGCTGCCCGCGCGCTGGCGCGCGCATTTGCAAACCTACGGCGCCGGCCGCAGGCTCGGGATGCAGGCCGGGCCCGCCTACCCCAAGAGCCAACCCAACGCGGCGCGGCGCGATGCGGTTCCGCCCGAGGGCGGGCCGCCGGGCAGCAGCCTCGCTTTCATGCAGGCCCAGCACCTCGACCCGAACAACGTCGCCCTCGGCATCCTCAATCCGTTGCAGACCGGGCAAGGCATCGCGAACCCGGAATTGTCGGCGGCGATCTGCCACGCGACGAACCAGTGGCAGGTCGCGGAGTGGACGAGCAAGGACAAGCGGCTACGCGCCTCCGTGCTCGTGCCCTACGAATTCACCGAAGCCGCCGCGGCCGAAATTCGCCACTGGGCCGGACATAAGGATTTCGCCCAGGTCCTGGTGCTCTCGCGCACGGGCGAACCGCTCGGCAACCGCCGCTACTGGCCGATCTACGAAGCGGCGTGCGAGGCGGGCCTGCCCGTCGCCGTCCATGCCTTTGGCTATGGCGGCGCGCCGATCAGCAGCACCGGCTGGCCGAGCCACTATATCGAGGAGATGACCGGTCACGCCCAGAGCTGCCAGGCCGGCCTCGCCAGCATGGTGATCGAGGGCATCTTCGAGCGTTTTCCCACGCTCAAGGTGGTGATGGTGGAGGCGGGTTTCGCCTGGGCACCGGCCTTCGGCTGGCGGCTCGACAAGGTCTGGGAACAGCTCCGCACCGAAACCCCGCATCTCAGACGCAAGCCGAGCGAATATCTCCGCGAGCATGTGTGGTGGACCAGCCAGCCCATGGAAGAGCCGGAGCCGCGCACGCATTTGCTCGACACCATCGACTGGATGGGCTGGGACCGCGTGCTCTTCGCGACCGACTATCCGCATTGGGATTTCGACGACCCCGCACTCGCCCTTGCCGTGCCGATAACGGACGCCCAACGCAAATCCTTCTTCCTTGAGAACGCGAAGAATCTTTATGGAGTGCAGGCATGAGCCGCCACGTCGTCGCCCCCACCAACGAGATTCCGCCCGGCACCCGGAAGCTCTTCACCATCAAAGGGCGCCCGATCGCCATCTTCAACCTGGACGGTGATTATTTCGGCATGTTCAACCGTTGCCCCCACCAAGGCGGCAGCCTCTGCCACGGCACCGTCACCGGCCTCGTGGAATCGGCCACGCCCGGCGAATATATTTATAGCCGCAAGGGCGAGATCGTCCGGTGCCCCTGGCACGGCTGGGAATTCGACATCCGCACCGGCAAATCCTACTGCGACCCGGACCGCATCAAGACGCGCTCTTACACGGTGGAAACCGCCGAGGGTGCGAAAGTGGTGGAAGGCCCCTACGTTGCCGAGACCGTGCCAGTGCGCGTGGAGGAAAACTACATCGTCGTCGAGATGTGACGAGCCCGGTATAAGTCAGGCGACGACAAGCTGGTCTTGATCCCGGAGTGCTTCAAGAATCGGGCCCGCGGACAGGCCCGACAGCATGATTGGCAGCTCCTGCAACCGCCCCGAAACTCATGGAGCTAAGGGGCGGACTGCACCATTGGGTCGAGATGTTTTGAGCACGCCGCTTTCGGCGCTGCCGGCAATGCGGGTAAGGTAACCGCAACAATCCTCAACTCGAAGCGCCCCGCCGCGCGGGTTTTCCTTGTCACGTAGGAAATCGGCAAACGCCTTAATGTCAGGGCGCCGGATTTCGGCACACGGCCTGCTGCCGATGAGTGCGCTCCAGGCATCAAACGCCTGATTATAGCTCCAGACCGTTTTCCGGCTTACCCCTGGCCTGTCGTCAAAAAACGACTGCCGCAGGCTATCCCATGCCGGGGAGGTCAGCTCCGATAATGGCCGCGATATCCACCAGCATCCGGATCCGAAAATAGTACCTGCTGCCCCGTCTTTCGATGTATGAACAACCCGACATTTGGCGTCCCGCTATGACATAAAGCGATGTCACGTCACCAGGACGACACAAAATAAATCGTGGTTTTTCAATTGGTTGCAGATAATGGCGTCCCGTAGGGGATTCGAACCCCTGTCGCCGCCGTGAAAGGGCAGTGTCCTGGGCCTCTAGACGAACGGGACGAGGCAGGAGGCCATTAAGCCAGGGGCCAAATTAATTCAACCCACCAAGGTGCGTATTTCTGCGTATTTCTTCCGCTCCTGGCGCCGGGGGCCGCCCCGCAGGCTCAGTGCGGCCCGCTCAACACCTCGCGGCTCTGCCCGCTGGCGGGGTCGACCAGCAGCAGCCGGTCGCCTTGCGGCCCGCTGACCCACACCGCGATTCGCCCGCCGGCCCCGGCGATCCCGGCAATATGCTCGCCCGGCGCCAGAACCGCCGCCACCGGGCTGGCCGGCTGCGCCGGGGCTGCGGGCGCCGCCAGCGGGGCGGCCATCGACGGCGCATCGTTCCTGGCATAAAGGCGGTGAATGACCGTGCCGATGACCACCGCCGTGCCAATAACGATCAGCACGCCCAGTATCCCGACCAACGCCTTCAACCCCCGTAAATCGCCCTGTGGCTGATCCTGCATCCCCGCTCCTCATAGACCTGACCGCCACCTCCGATGATGGCGGCGTCCGGCTCGACAAATTCCTGGCCGAGCGCATCGGCACCATCTCCCGCTCCCGCGTCAAGTCTCTGATCCTGGAAGGAAGGCTCAGCCGCGACGGCGCTGTCACCACCGACGTGTCCGCCACGGTGCAGCCCGGCGCCGCCTACCGGCTGCGCCTGCCGCCGCCCGACCCGGCGACGCCGCAGGGCGAAGAGATCCCGCTGGCCATTCTCTATGAAGACGATGCCCTGCTGGTGCTGGACAAGCCGGCCGGGCTGGTGGTGCACCCCGCCCCCGGCAACCCTGACGGCACCCTGGTCAACGCCCTCATCGCCCATTGCGGCGACAGCCTCACCGGCATCGGCGGCGAACGCCGGCCCGGCATCGTGCACCGGCTGGACAAGGACACGTCCGGCGTGATGGTGGTGGCCAAGACCGAACTCGCCCACACGCGCCTCTCCGCCGCATTCGCCAGCCGCGACCTCGACCGCGAATATAAGGCGATCTGCTGGGGCGTGCCCAACCCTGCCCGCGGCGCCATCGAGGGCGATATCGGCCGCGACCCGCGCGACCGCAAGCGCATGGCCGTGGTCACCCGCAATGGCAAGCCGGCGCTAACCAATTATCGAATAGTTCGTAACTACGGCACCGCGGCATCCCTCGTCGCGCTGCGCCTGGGCACCGGCCGCACGCACCAGATCCGCGTCCACATGGCATATATCGGCCATCCGCTCCTGGGGGATTCGGTCTATCTGCGCCGCCGTCCTTCCGTGGCCAAAACCCTCCCCCCGCAGGCACTCGGGTTGGCGCTGGATTTCCCCCGACAGGCCTTACACGCTGAAATGCTTGGCTTTTTTCACCCCATCACCGGCGTGAAGCTCAGCTTCTCGGCTCCGCCGCCGGCGGATTTCCGGGAACTGGAAGCCGCCCTCGACACATGCGTGTGAAACAGGACTGGTATTGTCCTAATTTCATTGACCCTGCGCGGCGGCCGCCCATAGAGTGTCGCCAACGTGTCGCTCCAACCCGCATCTCTAACCGGCTTATTACGGCCTTTTAAGCGGCGTACCCGGCTCGGGGTGCTACAGAAGTCGGGTCTGGACGACAACCTTGGTTTGCATCGCGTTTCGTCGCGCTCGCGGCTCTTTCCGATCGTTGCGAAATTCGATCTTTTTTGGGAGTTTCCACCTCATGGCCTCCAATGTTTCATCCCCGGCCCCTGATGCCAGCCTCACCCGGTATATGCAGGAAATCCGCAAATATCCGATGCTGGCGCACGAGGAGGAAGAACGCCTGGCGCGCGCCTGGCGTGACAACGGGGACCAGGACGCGGCGCATGCACTGGTCAATTCACATTTGCGGCTGGTGGCGAAAATCGCCATGGGCTATCGCGGCTACGGACTGCCGATCGGCGAACTGATCTCCGAAGGCAATGTCGGCATGATGCAGGCGGTGAAACGCTTCGACCCCGACCGTGGCTTCCGTCTGTCGACTTATGCAATGTGGTGGATCCGCGCCGCCATCCAGGAATATATCCTGCATTCCTGGTCGCTGGTGAAAATGGGCACCACCGCCGCGCAAAAGAAGCTGTTCTTCAACCTGCGCCGGCTGAAAGGACAAATGCAGGCGATCGACGACGGCGATCTGAAGCCCGACCAGGTCGCCCGGATCGCGCATCTGCTCGACGTGCCGGAACAGGACGTCGTGAACATGAACCGCCGCCTGTCCTCTCCCGATAACAGCCTGAACGCCCCCATCAAGATGGATGGCGAAGGGGAATGGCAGGACTGGCTGGTCGACGACAGCGACAGCCAGGAATCGGAAATGGCCGACCGCGAAGAGCTCACCGGCCGCAAGGCCCTGCTCGCCACGGCGTTAAAGACCTTGTCGGATCGCGAACGTCACATCCTGATCGAGCGCCGCCTGAAGGACAACCCGACGACGCTGGAAGAACTTTCGCAGCAATACAACATCTCGCGCGAGCGCGTGCGCCAGATCGAAGTGCGCGGGTTCGAGAAGCTGCAGAAATCCATGAAGGCGCAAGTCGCCGAACAGCGCCAGGCGGTTCAGGCCCGCATGGCTTGAAATCCGGTTATGCAAAAAGGCCAGGCGCGAACCGCTTGGCCTTTTTTATGTCCAAACAGGCGCAAAAACTTTTGCGACGCTGGGCCTGAGGCGCTCAAATGGCACGGGCCCAGCATAACAAAGTTTTTTTGCTACTTTTTGTTCACAAAAAGTAGTGCTTCCTTTCTTCCTTTCCTGCTCAATCGTCCCGATGCACGCGCTCCATGCGCTCGTGGCGTTCCTGCGCCTCGATCGAGAGCGTGGCGATCGGCCGCGCCTCGAGCCGCTTCAGCCCGATTGGCTCGCCCGTCTCCTCGCAATAGCCGTAGCTATTGTTCTCGATCCGCAGCAGCGCCTGGTCGATCTTGCCGATCAGCTTGCGGGCGCGGTCCCGGGTGCGCAGCTCCAGCGCCCGGTCGGTCTCGACGCTGGCCCGATCGGTGATGTCGGCCTCCAGAATGCCGCCCTCGCCCAGCGAAGCGAGTGTGCCGTTGGCTTCCCGCACGAGTTCGGCTCGCCATCGCAGCAATTTCTGGCGAAAATATTCAGTCTGCATGGGATTCATGAACTCCTCGTCGTCCGAGGGCCGGTAGTCCGGGGGCAACGAAATGAGCATTTCGTCCGTATCCTTCATTGCTTGCAGGCCGATCACGACCGATGGCCCGTTTTGAGCCGGCTTATAACGACCGGCCCCTGGCAAGCCAAGCGCCAAGCGGCTCCGCCTTGTCCTTGTCATGCCAATTTCAACCGTTTATGCCTCAGCCCACGCCGTTTTGCGTCGCAACATATGGCGAAATCCCCGGCGCGTGCCGACCACGCGCCATTTTCGGTGTCGTATTGGTGACAGAACGATGATGAAATGGCGTCATTGACCCGCGCTGCCTTAGGCCTCACCCTCGCCGACGGCGTTTCCGTCTGCAGCCGAAGCGGTCCGGGCAGCCGGTTGGGCCTGCATGAAGGGTCCGCCGGACTCGCGGCCGCCGAAATCATCGCGCCGGCTGGTGCCGTCTTGTCTCCGGAGTCCGCCCGGGCCGTTCTGCAGCATGCCGCCATCGGTTTCCTCGCCTTCGGCAACCAGGCCGCGCAGCCGGATCTCGACGCTCTGGCGCCGATCCTGGACATGGCCATCACCGCCCAGGGCGGCTTCATGGCTGCCTGCTTTGCCCATCCCGCCTATGGCCGCACGGTCTTCCAAGGGCATCTCTTCCAGTACGGGCGCCTGGTGGCGAACCTGGTCCATGCCCTGTCGGAACGGCTGGCCGGCCGCGTCGCGCTGATCGCCCACGACATCGTCGCCGCCGGCCCCGCCGCGATCCGCGCCCGCCTCACCGCGGCCCGCGAACAGGGGGTCGCGCTGGCGCTGGTCGATGCCGTCGACGCCGCGCCCCAAAGCGCGATCCGCGACGCCATCGGCGCCCAGCCGCTCATCGGCGGCCCCGCATGGCTGCTGCCGGAAAGCCAGGAGGCGGACAGCACACGGCCCCCCGCGGCGGATGCCCGGACCGTCATTCTGTCCGGCGCGCTGGACCGCCAGACGCTCTTCCAGCTCGGGGCCGCGGCGCCGAAATTGCCGCTCCTGCAGCTCGACCCGGCCGCTTCTGACGCGCTGCCCGCCGCCCGCGCCTGGGCCGCCGCGCAGACGGCGCCAACCATCGTCATCTCCACCTCCGCGCCGCCGGACAAGCTCGCCCTCGCCAGTAACGGCGGCGCCAATGCCCTCCTCGCGGCGGTTGCCGCAGAGTTGGCCGAGGCCGGATGGCACCGCTTCGTGCTTAACGGCAATGATACCGCCGGCGCGATCCTGGCACGACTCGGCGTCACCATGCTCAACACCGGCGCGCCCGCCGCCGGCCTGCGCTGGCTCCACACAGATTGTTACAGTTTTTTACTGAAACCCGGTGGGTTTGGCGGCCGCGACCTCTTCCTCGACGGATTTGCGCCACAGATACGCCTTAATGGAACGGCTGAATGAGCGGCATGAACATCGAACCAAAATTCCAGAGCAGACCTGAAATCTCCGCCGATATGCCGCTGCTTTCGGTGGTCGTTCCGGTTCATAACGAGGCACCTAACATCGCCCCGTTGATCAACGCGATCACCAGCTCACTGGCCGGCATCGACCACGAGATCGTCTATGTCGATGACGGCAGCTCCGATGCCAGCCCGAAAGTGCTGGCGGACATCGCCGCCGAACTCCCCACCCTGGTCCGGGTGCGCCACAAGCAGAGCTGCGGCCAGAGCGCCGCGATCATCACCGGCGTGAAATCCGCCCGCGGCCTGTACATCGCCACGCTGGACGGCGACGGCCAGAACGACCCGGCCGACATTCCGGCGATGCTGGAAGCCGCCCGCAAGGCCGAGGCCGCCGGGCCGACCCCGGTGCTGATCGCCGGCCACCGCACCACCCGCAAGGATTCCGAGGCGAAGCGCTGGGGCTCACGCATCGCCAACAAGGTGCGCGCAACACTGCTCAAGGACGGCACGCCGGATACCGGCTGCGGCCTCAAACTCTTCCGCCGCACAGCGTTCCTGGAACTGCCGCATTTCGATCATATCCACCGCTTCCTGCCGGCTCTGTTCATCCGCGCCGGCGGCCATGTCGTCTCAGTGCCGGTGCGCCACCATGCGCGCGCGCATGGTGCCTCGCATTACGGCACCTGGGACCGGCTGAAAGTCGGCATCGTCGACCTGTTCGGCGTCGCTTGGCTGCAGCGCCGCTGGAAACAACCGCAAATCGACTCCAACCCGTGAGCCCCAAATCCATGAGCCCCCAATCTATGGGTCTATGACATGAACCTCAGAAAGCCCGTCGCCCTGGGCGCCACCCGGGCGCTGAAACCGGCCTTGATGGCCGGCGGCATGATCGCGGTGGCCGCCGCCCTGCCGCTGCTCGGCGCCGGCTCGGCGCAGAGCACGCTTGCCGACATGCTCGCGGAAGGCGGCCTGCGCGGCCCGGCGATGTTTCTGCTGCTCGCCACCTTCCTCACCGCCATCGGCCTGCCGCGGCAGATCCCCGCTTTCGTCGCGGGCTACGCCTTCGGCCCCTGGTACGGCACGGCCATCTCCCTGGTCAGCCAGGTGCTGGCCTGCAGCCTGGATTTCATCTGGGCCCGCGCCATCGGCCAGGATTTCGTGCGCCGCCGCTTCGGCAAAGCGCTGACGAAAATCGACGGGGCACTCTGCGCCCAACCCTTCGTCGCCACACTCACGCTGCGGCTGCTGCCGGTGGGCAGCAACATCCTGCTGAATCTCGCCGCCGGCCTCTCCTCGGTGCGAACCTTTCCGTTCCTGCTCGCCTCCACCATCGGCTTCCTGCCGCAAACCGTGATTTTCGCTCTGTTCGGCCAGGGCAGCGCCCCCAGCCACGCGCATATGCTGCTGCTCGGCGGCGCGATGTTCGCGGTTTCCGCTTGCCTTGGCTTGATTTTGCTCCGCCGCCGGCCGAGCCTCGCGAAGTAAGGCAAGGAAGGAAGCACTACTTTTTGTGAACAAAAAGTAGCAAAAAAACTTTGATTACGCTGGGCCATGGGCTGTGTCGGCGACAACGCCCGTGACCCAGCAGTAAAAGTTTTTGCGCCGCTTTTTTCAAAAAGCGGCTACTTGCTTTGACTTCCTTTTCCGTCGCCATATTCTAACGCCTTTCCGCCCTCACTTTGCAAAGTTTTCACCCTTGGCGCTCGATCATCCGGGGGGCTCAGCCCCCCTTTCTGTGTCCGTCTCTTCTGGCGCGGCCAGAGTTCCGCATCCCGGGATGAGCTTTCGCGAATTCGTCGCCTGCATCGCCATGATGCAAGCGATTGTGGCGTTGGCCATCGACATGATGGTCCCGGCCCTCGGGCAGATCGGCGCGGCCATGCATCTCGCCGTCGCGAACCAGCGGCAATGGGTGATCACGGCCTTCATGCTCGGCTTCGCCGTGGCGCAGCTTGTCTATGGCATCGCCGCCGACCGTTTTGGCCGCAAGCCGGTGCTGCTGGTGGCGCTCGGCCTGTATGTGCTGTGCAGCCTGCTCACCGCCGCCGCGCCGGATTTCACCTGGCTGCTCGCCGCGCGCTTCCTGCAAGGCATCGGCGCCGCCGGCACCCGCGTCATCTCCATCGCCATCATCCGCGACTGCTATGCCGGGCGGCGCATGGCGCAGGTCAGTTCCCTCACCTTCATGGTGTTCCTCGGCGCCCCGATCGTCGCCCCCTCGATCGGCCAGGCAGTCCTGGTGGTGGCGCATTGGCCGGTGATCTTTCTCGGCCTCGGGGTCTACGCCACGCTGATCTGGCTCTGGGTCGCGCTGCGCCTGCCTGAAACGCAGGACCGCAGCGACCAGCGCGCCGTCACGATTGCCGACATCACCGCTGCCTTCCGCATCACCCTCACCAACCGCATGGCACTCGGCTACACCCTGGCCATGACCGCCCTGATCGGCAGCTGGAACGGCTTCATCAACTCGGCGCAGCAGGTTTTCGCCGGGGTGTTCATGGTGCCAAAACTGTTTCCGCTGATTTTCGCCGGCTGCGCCTTGTCCATGGCCATCGCCGCGCTCACCAATGCCAGGCTGGTGGAACGGCTGGGGATGCGCCCGCTCTCCCACGCCGCCCTGCTCGGCTTCATCGCCATCTCCCTGGCCCAGGCGGCGCTCGGCCTCACCGGGCACGACACGCTGCTCCGCTTCTCCTTGCTTCAAGGCGCTATGATGTTTTGCTTCGGCCTGTTCGCCGGCAATTGCAACGCCATCGCCATGGAACCGCTCGGCCACATCGCCGGTACCGCCGCCTCGGTGCTGGGCTCGGTCACGATGCTCGGCGCCGCCCTGGTCGGTTTCGTGATCGGCCAGAGCTTCGATGGCACCATCAAGCCGCTCACCGCCGGCTTCATCCTGTGCAGCCTGCTCGGCCTCGCCGTGGTGCTGGCGGCGGAACGCGGGGCGCTGTTCCGCCACCGGTCCGTGCCCACGCCGTAAAAGAAAGAGGCCGCTTTTTTGAAAAAAAGCGGCGCAAAAAACTTTTGGTTACGCTGGGCCTGAGGCGCTTGAACGGCACGGGCCCAAAGTTAACAAAGTTTTTTTGCTACTTTTTGTTCACAAAAAGTAGCCTTTTGCTTCCTTTGCTTCGCGGTAGCGTTCCCTTCCCGATAAACCCGCAAATACCCAAGCACCATCTCCTCCCGCCGCGCCGGTTCCTTGATTCCTGCCGCCAGGCTGCTCCACAGCCCTTCTTCCGTACAGGCGCGTTTCATCGTTTCGGCCAAGGCCCGCTCGTCGCCACGCGGAAACAGCAGCCCGTCCTTGCCATCGGTCACGCGCTCGGCCAACCCTCCGGCGTCGGTGGCGATTACCGGCCGGCCGCAATGCCAGGCCTCGGACAGCACCAGGCAGAACGCCTCCCACCAAAGCGAGGGCACCACGCACCAATCGACTCGCGCCATCAGCGCCGGCAGCTGGTCTTGGTGGTAGCCGCCATTGAATTGCACCAATCGCTTGGCCGCCGGCCGCTTTTGTTCTTCCGCCAGGAACGCCTCGATCTCGCCGCGACATTCCGCCGAGGCGAAATTGAGGTTTCCGCCATTGATTTCCAGGCAGAAATCCAGGAACCCCTCCGCCCGCAACAGGCTGACCGCACGCAGCAGAATCTGCAGCCCCTTCACGTCCACCAATTGCCCGAAAAAGCCGAAGCGATTGCGCCGCGTCCGCGCCATCGCGGGTTTTGCCGGCGGCATGGCCAGCGCGTTGGTGACATGGGTGAGCCTCGGCTCTGCGAGCCCCCAGTCCGCCAGCAACCGGATCATGAAGCGGCTCGGCACCGTAACGGCGTCCACCGCCTGCAAATGCCGCTTCATCCACATTTCGCGCAGGAAAAACTGCTCCGGCGGCCGCTCCGGCAGGCATTGGTGGCAACGCACCGGCGAGGCCTTGCCGCACAGCGCCTTTTCATGCCGGCGCAACATATGCCCGTCGGCGGCGCAGATGGTGAGGAATTCGTGCGCCGTGAACACGATCCGCGCCGCCGGCAGAACCCGCCGCGCCAGGGTCAGGAAATCGATGCCGAACGTCATGAAATGGTGGAAATGCACCACATCCGGCGCGATCAGCCGCAGGAAATCCTCGAACGCCTCGGCCAACAGCGCGCTGCCGCTTTTTTCCCAGCCATGATCGTACTCCTGGGCAAGAAACAGAAATTCATTCTCCCGCCCATCGAAGCCGGTGATCCGCGCACCGCTTTTGAACAGAGAAGGCGTGGTCTGGTCGGCGGAGGCGAGCAGCACCGGCTCGATCTCCGGCAGCTCCCGCAGGCCCCGAAACAGCTCGTAAGCCACGGTCTGCGCGCCGCCGCGCACCAGCTCCGGATGATACAGGCTCACCAGCAGCACTTTCATGGGTGGAACTCTTCCCGCCCCGGCACAGGCCCCAGCAGGCCGTTTTGCACCGTCTCTTTCCAGCTTTCGGTGAACAGCCAGCGATTCACCACCGCCGCCCCTTCATGCTCCGGCTTACGCACCCCGCCTTTGCCTTCCAGATGCCAGAGCCGCAGATCGTGCAGCCAGACCGGGCAGCCGGCCGCCAGGCTGCGCAGGCAGAGATCCGCGTCTTCGTAATGGCCGAAAATGTAATCCTGGGCGAACCCGCCCAGGCTCTCAAACCAGGGCCGGCTGGTGGACATGAACGCCCCGGTCACCGCCGGCACGCGCCGGCGCCGCAGCAACGCCGCCGTTTCCGGTGGCGCGCCCTTGCCGTAATGCTCCACGCGCAACAGCCCGGCCTCACCCACCGCGCCGCCCGCCAATGCCGGCATCCGGTCGAGCTCGAAATACATGCCCGCATGCATCAGCGAACCATCGTCATAGTAAAGCGGCGCGCCGAACATCCGCGCTTCGGTTTCGGGGCGCTGCGCCACCACCGCGTCATGCGCGGCCACCCATCCGGCCGTGCGCGGAAACACGTCGGGGTTGACGATCAGCAGCCGGTCGGAAGCGGCATGTTCGGCGCCGGCATTGTTCGCGGCGCCGAACCCGGCATTTCCGGCCGGCACCATGACGGTGATGTCGAGCCCATAAATCCGCGCCGCGCGCCGCGCCTCCTTCAGCACCGCCTCGGCGATCCAGAAACTGTTCACGACGTAGATGAACTCATAATCGCCGATGCCGGCCTGCGCAGAAAACATCGCCGCCTGCAGAAACACATATTCCGGCCGCCCATACAGGCACACGATGAGCGACGCGCGGTATCGCCCGCGCGCGCCGAACCGCTCGACATAGGGCGCGGACATCGCCCGCCGGCTCAGCAGAGTGTTGAACTTCACCAATTGCCTGCCGATCATCGGCGCGATCGCCGCCACCGAATCGAAATACGGATTCCCCGGAAATTGCGCCCCGGCGATACAACCGAGCGCCAGTTCGCGCAGCGCCTCATCGCCGACCGGTTCCGCCGCCAGCAGAACATGCGCCTCCGCGCCGGATTTCATCCGCAGCACCACGCTGCACGCGCCGCCGGTCAGGCCGCGCGCGGCGAACAGGAAGCCGAAAAACCCATAAGCATGCCAGCCGCCCCCCATGGCCTCTTCGACATCCGGCCGCCGCAGCCGCGCCAGACTGGCGCCGTCGAACGCGGCCAGCCAGTTCGAAAGATACAAATCCACGCTCTCCAGCCGGTCGAGCTCGTCATCGACCCAGCCGTGCAGGAACACCCCGCCCGCGGGCGAGAATTTCACCATGTCGATGGCGCAGGCAGGCGGCTTCAACGTGCCGCGGCGAATCCCCGGAGGGGCGGTGAACACCACGCGGTCCGGCGCCAGACGTTCCGGGCGGGTCAGCAACCGCCCCTCGGGGCCGCCATACCGCTGAAAATGCTCAAGACCCGAACGGAAAATCCCGGCGGCGACCGCCAACCTCACATCCGGGTTCAGCCGGAGATAGGTCTCCTCGTCGAAACGCACGGTGTCCCGCGCCGCCGGCTCCATGCAACCGCCCCATTATTAATTAATCGTAATAATAATGGGGTAGGCTTATCATTCCTGTTTCGCAAGAAATTAAGTGGCCGCTTTTTGAAAAAAGCGGCGCAAAAACTTTTGTTACGCTGGGCCGGCGGCGATGAAACCAACACGGCCCAAAGTAAACAAAGTTTTTTTGCTACTTTTTGTTCACAAAAAGTAGCGCTTCCTTTCTTTAACTCTGGGCCAACCGATCCAGCGTCTCATACTTCTCGAGCAACCATTCCTTGGGCTCGCCGGCCGCGCCCTCATACCATTCAGTGACCAGGAGGTGCCGGCGCACCGCCGCGCAATAGGAAGCTGCCTCTGCCCCCAAGGGCGGGCGATAGGTGAGCAGCCGTGCCACCACCGGCGCGTACATGGCATCCGCCGCGTTGAAGGTCGCGCCGAACAGATAGGGCCCGCCGGCGCCGAATGTCTGCCGCGTTTCCGCCCACAGCGCCTCGATGCGGGCGATGTCGGCCAGGCTCTCCGGCGTCTGGCCGAGGCCCGTGTAATCGCGGCCGAGATTCATCGGCATGGCGATGCGCAGCGCGCGGAACCCGGCATGCATCTCGGCGGCGATGGCGCGTGCGTGCGCCCGCGCGATGCGGTCTTCGGGCCAGAGCGAAGGGGCGAATTCCGCGCAATATTCGGCAATCGCCAGGCTTTCCCAGATGCGCGCGCCATCATGTTCGAGATACGGCACCATGCCGCTCGGCGACACCGCTTTCACGCCCTTGGAATTGCCGCCTTCGAGCGGCACGAAAATCTCCTCCGCCGCCAGGCCCGCGAGCCGCACCAGCAGCCACCCGCGCAGCGACCAGGACGAATAGCGCCTTGTGCCCAGATAGAGTTTCGCCATGCTCATGATACGCCCCCCTCCGTTACGGGAGCCGGCGTACCACGGGAATCTCGTCGTCGAAACCGCTGCGGGCGAACCCTCCGGCGCGGCAGTCTTCGATGAACGCCAAAATGTCGCGCAGCACCGGCGCGTACCAGCGCAAACAGGGCGCCAGCGCCGCGAGAATCCCAGCATGGCCGAGCCTTGGGTAGACCCGCGTCTCCACCGGGGCGCCGAGCCCGCGCAGCTTCGCCGCGAAGCTCGCGGTATTGCGCGGCAACACCACGCGGTCCACGGCACCGGTCAATAGCAGCATCGGCGGCGCGTCTTCATGGGCATGAGTGATCGGCTGGGTCTCGAGCGGATCACTCGGCCCGGCAAAAATCTTTTCCAGCGTCGGGTCCCGCAGCGGCAAAAAATCATAGGCGCCGGCCAAGCCGATCACCCCGCTCAAGGCCGGCGTATCGGGGGAGAGCGCCACCATGGCGGCATTGTAAGCCCCCGCTTCATGGCCCATCAGAAAGAACGACCGGGGATCCCCGCCATAAAGGTTGATCCGGGCCGCCACCCATTGCGCCGCTGCCTTGCAGTCCTCGATGAAATGCGGATAACGCACCTCAGGCCAAAGGCGGTAATCCGGTACCGCCACGACAAAGCCGCGCCGCGCCAGCGCCGTCGCGACGAAAGCGGCCTCGTCTCGCGTGCCGGCCTGCCATAATCCGCCGTAGAGGAACAAAATCACCGGGCATTGCCCTAGCGCCCCCTCGGGCGTGTAAATGTCCAGAAGCTGACGGCTGAGCCGGCCGTAAGCGATGCCGCGCGCTGCATTCATGCCCGCGGCGCGGGCCGTCCAGTTCAGCCAATCAAGCGGTCGCGGCAACAACCTCATAGCGCATGATATACTCCAGCAACACGGCCGCACAAGCGCGCCGTTTGCCGATCTGCGAGGATCTTCCTCACAATTTTGGCAGACAAACACTTCATGCTAGCGAGGCGCATGACACACGCTCCCAAGTCCTGGGCCGGCCTTGCCCTCGACCGCCCTCTGGTCATGGGCATTCTCAACGTCACCCCTGATTCCTTCTCCGATGGCGGCAAGCATGCGGCAACTGACGCAGCCATCGAGGCTGGAAGGGCGATGCTGGCGACGGGCGCCGACATCATCGATGTCGGCGGCGAAAGCACGCGCCCGAACGCTGGCTTGGTCACACCGGACGAGGAGATCGCCCGCGTGCGTCCGGTGATCGAAGCGCTGGCGCGGGAGGGCGCCGTCATCTCCGCGGACACGCGCCACGCCGCGACCATGGCAGCCGCGCTCGCCGCCGGCGCGCGCATCATCAACGACGTCTCCGGCCTGAAGCATGACCCGCGCGCCGCCGCCTTGGTGGCCCAGGCCGCTTGCCCGGTGGTACTGATGCATATGCGCGGTACGCCACAGACCATGGACGCACAGACACATTACATAAATTTAGTCGAAGACGTGCTGGCGGAACTCACCGCCACACGCCACGCCGCCCTCGAAGCCGGCATCAGCGCGGACAACATCGCGCTCGACCCCGGCTTTGGTTTCGCCAAGCGCGCCCACCAAAATATACGGCTGCTGCAAGCCACGAGCCGTTTCGTAGCCCTCGGCCATCCCGTGCTGATCGGCGTGTCGCGGAAGCGATTCATCGGCGAGCTCGGCGGCGAGACGGCGGCCGCGAAACGCTTCCCCGGCTCTCTTGCGGCCGGGCTTTACGCAATCTCGCAAGGCGCAAATCTCCTACGCGTGCATGACGTGGCGGCGACGGTCCAGGCTTTGCGGGTGTGGGAAAGGCTGGTAGCGATAGAGGATGACCCAGATCCCTAAACGCCGTCTGTTTGGCACGGACGGTATCCGCGGCACCGCCAATATTGCGCCCATGACCGCGGAAATCGCCCTGAAACTCGGCCAGGCCGCCGGCCTGCTGTTCACCCGCGGCGACCACCGCCACAGCGTCATCATCGGCAAGGACACACGGCTCTCCGGCTACATGCTGGAACCGGCCCTGACCGCCGGCTTCATCGGCTCGGGCATGAACGTCACCCTGGCCGGCCCGCTGCCGACGCCGGCCATCGCCATGCTGACCCGCTCGCTGCGCGCCGATCTCGGCGTCGTCATCTCCGCCTCGCACAACCCGTATGAGGATAACGGTATCAAGCTGTTCGGCCCGGATGGCGCGAAACTCTCCGACGAGACTGAGGCCGAGATCGAAGCTTTGATGGCGAGCGACCTCTCCGCCCGCCTGGCGGTGCCGGAGCGGCTGGGACGCGCCGCGCGCCTGGTGGACGCCGCCGGACGCTATATCGAGGCCGCGAAATCCTCGCTCGAGCGCGGCCTGCGGCTCGATGGCCTGCGGATCGTGCTCGATTGCGCCCACGGCGCCGCCTACAAGGTGGCCCCCGCCGCTTTGTGGGAACTCGGGGCCACCGTGATCCCGCTCGGCGTCGAGCCCAACGGCTTCAACATCAACAAGGAAGTCGGCTCCACCGTGCCGCAGCATCTCTGCGCCGCAGTGCTCGAACATGGCGCGGATATCGGCATCGCGCTCGACGGTGACGCTGACCGCGTGATCCTTGCCGACGAGCGCGGCGAGATCATCGACGGCGACCAGATTCTCGGCCTGATCGCGCGCGACATGCATGCCAGCGGCCGCCTGACCGGCGGCGGCATCGTCGCCACCGTGATGTCCAATCTCGGCCTCGAGCGTTTCCTGGCTGATCTTGGCCTCAGCTTGCGCCGCACCCAGGTCGGCGACCGCTATGTCGCCGAAACCATGCGCGCGGAACAGAAGAATCTCGGCGGCGAGCAATCGGGCCACGTGATCCTCTCCGACTTCTCCACCACCGGCGACGGGCTGGTCGCCGCGCTGCAGGTGCTGGCGGTGCTGGTGCGCTCGGGCAAGCGCGCCTCGGAGGCCTGCCGCGTGTTCGCGCCGCTGCCGCAATTGTTGCGCAACGTGCGCTATGCCGGCGCCTCGCCACTGCGCCTGGCCCATATCCAGGCCGCCATCGCCGCCGCCTCCGACCGGCTCGGGAGCAAGGGCCGCGTGCTGATCCGCGCCTCCGGCACCGAGCCGCTGATCCGCGTGATGGCCGAGGGCGAGGACCGCGCGCTGATCCAGGCGATCGTCGAGGAACTCTGCGCCACCATCGCACAGGCCGCCACCGTCGAAGCGGCGGAATGATGTTTCGCGTCCTGACCATCGCCGGCTCCGATTCCGGGGGCGGCGCCGGCATCGAGGCGGACGTGAAGACCATTTCCGCGCTCGGCGCCTATGCTTGCACCACGATCACCGCGCTGACCGCCCAGAACACCCTGGGCGTGAAGGGCGTGCACGCGGTGCCGGCGGATTTCGTGCGCCTGTCGATCGAGACCGTGCTGGCCGATATCGGCGCCGACGCCATCAAGCTCGGCATGCTGACGAACGCGGACATCATCCGCGCCGTGGCCGGCACCCTGCCGGATCACATCCCGCTGGTGCTGGACCCGGTGATGGTCGCCACCTCCGGTGCGGTGCTGCTGCCCGACGACGCGATCGCGGCGCTCTCCACCCTGCTGCTCCCGCGCGCCACCATCGTCACCCCCAACCTGCCGGAAGCGCAGAAACTCACCGCCCTGCCGGTTGGCACAGAAGCCGAGCGCATCGCCGCCGGCCAGGCACTGCTGGCGCGCGGCGCACGCGCGGCCCTGATCAAAGGCGGCCATGGCGAGGGCGAAAGGCTCACCGACTATCTGGTCACGCCGGACGGCGTGGAGCGGATCACCCAGCCGCGCCTGGCCACGCGCAACACCCACGGCACCGGCTGCACCCTGGCCTCGGCCATCGCCACCGGCCTCGCCCAGGGCATGACAATGTCCGACGCCGTGCGCCGGGCCTGCGCCTATCTGCACGAAGCCATCCGCACCGCCCCCGGCTTCGGCGCCGGACATGGCCCGGTCAACCATCTGGTCGCGCCGCCACGTCTCTGAATCCCGCAAATTTACGCAGGATAATGCAGACCGAAAAATAAACATGAAATGCGATCGTTCCGATCTGGAAACCCAGTCATGCAGGTTGCAGAATCTGATTGCACCGGCACCTCGGCACGTTATATCGCCAATCAAGGCTTAGGACAGGGAACGTCTTTCACTCGGGTCTTTCCCGATAGATGAAGGAGTTTGTCAGATGAAATTCGAAGAATCGACTTTTGC
>Ga0310811_10000819_pt1 | contig 40020 bp, 49 predicted proteins | sample YCmetagenome_FD_207642 | JGI IMG/M metagenome (GOLD analysis project Ga0310811, IMG submission 207642) | Soil microbial communities from experimental microcosm in Duke University, North Carolina, United States - YC | ecosystem: Engineered > Artificial ecosystem > Soil microcosm > Unclassified ... | reverse complement strand
CTGGTACATGCAGGGCAAGATCCAGATCGACCCCATGATCACCCACACCCTGCCGCTCGAGCGCATCAACGAAGCCTTCGACCTCATGCACGAAGGCAAGTCCATCCGCTCCGTGGTGGTGTTCTAAGCCGCGAAACGTGCCTGAGCCGGCGCTCACAAGAGCGTCGGCGAACGCGCTCAAGTAGGCGCTAGCCGATAGCGCAAAGGGGAATGCCATGGCCGAGATCGAACTCGTCTCGCAGAACAAGAGCTTCGGCGGCGTGCAATACGTCTACAAGCACGCCTCGCAGATGACCGGCGGGACCATGACCTTCGCGGTCTTCGTCCCCCCGCAGGCGGCCGAGAACAAGAAGCTGCCGGTCCTCACCTATCTGTCGGGCCTGACCTGCACCCACGCCAACGTCATGGAAAAGGGCGAGTACCGCCGCGTCGCGGCAGAGCTCGGCATCGTCGTCGTGTGCCCGGACACCTCGCCCCGCGGCGAGGGCGTGCCCAACGACGAGGCCTACGACTTCGGCCAGGGCGCCGGCTTCTACGTCGACGCCGACGAGGCGCCGTGGAAGATGAACTTCCGCATGTACAGCTACGTCACCCGCGAGCTGACCGCCCTGGTCGCCGAGCACTTCCCGGTGGACATGGCCCGCCACGGCATCTTCGGCCACTCCATGGGCGGCCACGGCGCCCTGACGCTGGCCCTGCGCGAGCCGCAGCTCTACAAGTCGGTCTCCGCCTTCTCGCCGATCGTCAACCCGACCCAGGTCCCCTGGGGCCGCAAGGCTTTCGAGGGCTACCTCGGCAAGGACGAGCAGCGCTGGCGCCAGCACGACGCCGTGGCCCTGATCGAGGACGGCAAGCGGGTGAAGGACATCCTGGTCGACGTCGGCACGGCCGACCCGTTCCTCGAGCGCGAGCTGAAGCCGGAGACCCTGCAGGCGGCCTGCACGGCCGCCGGCATCGACCTGACGCTGCGCCTGCAGGAGGGCTACGACCACTCCTACTTCTTCATCTCCACCTTCATGGAGAACCACCTGCGCTGGCACGGCGAGCGGCTGTAGCGCTCAAGCAGCGAAGCGATAGCGCGACGAGAATGCGAAGCCCTCCCCCAGCGGGAGGGCTTTTTCGTATGCGCCGCCGCGAGGAGGAGAACTCGTCCTCCCCCTCGATGGGGGAGGGTTGGGTGGGGGTGCGGGCAGTCGCTCTGTGGAAGCGCGCACGAGGCTGTATCGCCTCCATTGCCTCTCCTGACGCCGTATCCAAGCACCCCCATCCCAGCCTTCCCCCATCGATGGGGAAGGAGGGTTTTGGATCAGCGAGCGCCCTGCCTGATCAGCTGAAAGGCTGGGATCATCAACCCGCCCCCGCCCCCGCCCCCGCCAGCGGCAAGGAATAGGAGCACGGGGAGGAAGAAGACGTTGGTCCCTTCCCAGTCGTGCCGAAGCTCAAGCAGGATCGCGCAAACGCCGAACAGGCCGGCGCCGAGCAGGACTGCGCCGGTGAGGAATGCGACAACGGCGAAACCCGCCCAAACTGCCCTTGCCGCCTCTCTCCGCATCTGAACCTCAGTTCGTCGCCGCCGGGCCCCCGCCGGCCAGCGCTTCGACGCGCTTGGCCGCCGCATCGAGCGCCGCCGCGGCCTTGTTCTCCAGGGTGTCGCGCTCGGCGCGCAGGCGGTTGAGCTCGGCCTGGGTGTGGGCCAGGCGCGTGCGCACGTCCTGCAGTTCGTCGGCCATCAAGAGGGCGCCCATCAGGAACAGGCGAGTCTCGCCGAGCGAGGCAATCTCGCCGCCCAACTGCCGCACATAGGCGTCGTAGACCTTGGCCAGCTCACGCAGCTGGGACTCCTGGCCGTCCTCGCAGCCCACCAGATAGGGCCGCCCGTTCACCTCGATCGTCAGTTGGGCCATGGTTCAGGCCTCCATTCCATGCTCGAGGGTATTTGGGCCGAGCGCTTCGCGGATCTCGGCGATCGCGCGGTCCAGGGCCTCGGCGGCCTCGGCCCCCGCCGCCTTCAGCTCGCGCTCGCGGGCGCGGGCGGCGTCGAGCTCGGCGGCCAGCTGGGCGCGGTCGTTGTCGAACAGCCCGCCGACCTCGGCCTTGGCCGTGGTCACCATGCCGTTCAGCCGGCTTTCCAGCTTGGCCAGCGCCAGGTCGAGCCGGCGCGAGGCCGCCTCCAGAGCCGTTCCGCTGTTCCCGTCACGCATCATTCACAAGACGCCTCGATCCATCCGTCCAATCTATAGACTGCGCCGGCCCCGGGCCGGAAGCATCAGGTTGCACCGCGAAGATCACAAGCGCGCGGCCTCGCCGCCAGGTCCAAAAGCAGGACTCTTGCTTGACCGGGCCGTTCGCGCGTGGCCTAGAGCGGCGTCCCCAACCGCCGTCGAGAGCTTCTGGCGATGCCTGTTTCCCCCACCGTCATGGCCGACGCCATCCGCGTCCTGTCGATGGACGCCGTGCACAAGGCCAAGTCCGGCCACCAGGGCATGCCGATGGGCATGGCCGACGTCGCCACCGTGCTGTGGACCCGCTTCCTGAAGTTCGACGCCAGCCGCCCGGACTGGGCCGACCGCGACCGCTTCGTGCTGTCGGCCGGCCACGGCTCGATGCTGCAGTACGCCCTGCTGCACCTGACCGGCTTCAAGGCCGTGACGATGGACGAGATCAAGAACTTCCGGCAGTGGGGCTCCAAGACCCCGGGCCATCCCGAGTACGGCCACACCCCGGGCGTGGAGACCACCACCGGGCCGCTGGGCCAGGGCCTGGCCACCGCCGTCGGCATGGCCATGGCCGAGCGCCACCTCAACGCCCGCTACGGCGACGACCTCGTCGACCACCGCACCTGGGTGATCGCCGGGGACGGCTGCCTGATGGAAGGCGTCAGCCACGAGGCGATCTCGCTGGCCGGCCGCCTGAAGCTGAACAAGCTGATCGTCCTGTTCGACGACAACAACACCACGATCGACGGCGAGGCCACCATCGCCGAGACCGGCGACCAGATCGCCCGCTTCAAGGCCGCCGGCTGGGCGACCAGGACGGTCGACGGCCACGACCACAAGGCCATCCGCCAGGCCATGCACTGGGCGACCAAGCGCTCCAAGCCGGTGTTCATCGCCTGCAAGACCAAGATCTCCAAGGGCGGCGGGCCCAAGGAAGGCGATCCGCACAGCCACGGCTACACCCTGTTCGACGACCAGATCGCCGACGCCCGCCTGGCCATGGGCTGGACCGCCCCGCCCTTCACCGTGCCGGACGAGGTGCTGAAGCCCTGGCGCGCGGCCGGCCGCAAGGGCGGCAAGACGCGCAAGGCCTGGGAAGCCCAGCTGAGCGCCTCGCCGCTCGCCGCCGAGTTCAAGCGCGCCATGGCCGGCGACCTGCCCGCGGCCGCCTTCGAACGGCTGGACGCCCACATCAAGTCGCTGATCGAGACCCCTGTGGCCGACGCCACCCGCGTGATGTCCGGCCAGGCCCTGAACGCCCTGGTTCCGGCGATCCCCGAGATGATCGGCGGCTCGGCCGACCTGACCGGCTCCAACAACACCTTCGTCAAGGGCGTGGGCGCCTTCGACGCGCCCGACTACGCCGGCCGCTACGTGCATTACGGCGTGCGCGAGTTCGGCATGGCGGCGGCGATGAACGGCATGGCCCTGCACGGCGGGGTGATCCCGTTCTCGGGCACCTTCCTGGTGTTCTCCGACTACAGCCGCCCGGCGATCCGCCTCGGCGCCCTGATGGGCATCCGCGTGGTGCACGTCATGACCCACGATTCCATCGGCCTCGGCGAGGACGGCCCGACCCACCAACCGGTGGAGCACGTGGCCAGCCTGCGGGCCATGCCGAACCTGCTGGTGTTCCGCCCGGCCGACGGGGTCGAGGCGGCCGAGTGCTGGCGCCTGGCGCTGGAATCCAGGACGGCCCCTTCGATCATGGCCCTGTCGCGCCAGAAGACCCCCGCCGCGCGCAAGTCGGCGACGGAGAACCTCTCGGCCAAGGGCGCCTACGAGATCTCGCCGGCCTCGGCCAAGGCCAAGGCCACGATCTTCTCGTCGGGCACCGAGGTGGGCATCGCCATCGCCGCCCAGAAGCTGCTCGAAGCGGAAGGCACGCCCACCCGCGTGGTCTCCACCCCCTGCTGGGAGCTGTTCGACAAGCAATCGGCGAAGTACCAGGCGGAGACCATCGGCGACGCCCCCGTGCGGGTGGCGGTGGAGGCCGGCGTGCGCCAGGGCTGGGACCGCTTCATCGGCGAGCACGGCGGCTTCGTCGGCATGTCGAGCTTCGGCGCCTCGGCCCCCTACCAGGTGCTCTACGAGAAGTTCGGCCTCACCGCGGAAGGTGTGGTCGCGGCGGTGAAGGCCAAGCTGTAGCAGGCAGGCGGCGTGGAGGGGCGAGGATGAGGTCGATCGTCGGCGTGGCCCTGCCGGCCGCCCTCCTCGCGTTCGCCTGGCCGGCGCTCGCCCAGCCGGCCCCAAGCCAGCCGGCCCCAAGCCAGCCGGCCAAGGCGCCCTACATGGACCGGCGCTACCAGACCGAGCTCTCCACCGGCGCCCCGCCGGAGGGCGCGCCGGTCCCCGCCGACGTTCCCCGCGGCCCCGGCAGCCTGGCCGGGACCTGGTTCAACGCCGACCTGTCGCCCGACCCCACCGACCACGATCCCGTACGCACAGCCGAAGGCGATCCGGTCCCGCTGCAGACCTGGGCCCTCAAGGTGATGGTGACGCGCGCCGCCGACGAGGAGGACGGCCATCCCTACGCCGACTCCAGTTCACGCTGCCTGCCGCTCGGCATCCCCCAGATGATGCTGGAGCCGCGCCAGTCCGGCATCCGCATCTTCGAGGACCCGGCCGCGGTGACCATGGTGTTCGAGGAGTTCAACCACTGGCGCCAGGTGCTGATCGGCGCCCCGCACCGCGACGGCCCCGTGGCCACCTTCATGGGCGACTCGGTCGGCCGCTGGGACGGGGATGTGTTCGTGGTGGAGACCACCAACATCGACACCGACCAGGACGTGCAGGGCTTTCCCCACACCGAGGCCCTGCGCATCGTCGAGCGCTACCGCCGCATCAGCGCCGACCGCCTGGAGCTGAAGGTGTCGATCGACGACCCGGGAACCTTCACCCGCCCCTGGAGCCTGCCCCGCCGCACGCTCAAGCTCGACAATGGCGCCAGGCTCTCGGAGAACCTCTGCACCAACCAGCGCAACGGCCCGGACGCCACCGGCCACACCAGCGTGCAGAAGCCGCCAGCCCGGAAATAGGCGGCGCCCCTAACCCCGTTCTCCCGCCGCCTGCGTAATCCGTCATGAGACGCGCAGGGAGGCGCAGATGACGGCGATCGAATGGAAGGCGGCGCTCGGACGCCGGACGCTGCTGGGCTCGATGATCGCGCTGGCGGGGCTCGGCTGCGCCGGCGCCGCCCGCGCCCAGCCCGGGATCGTCGACCTGCAGGTGGTCAACCGCGAGACTGGCCAGGTGCTGCCGGTTTGGGGCCAGGGCGGGCGGCAGTTCGTGGCCGGCGACCAGGGCGAGCGCTACAGCCTGCGCGTCGCCAACCACACCGACGGCCGGGTGCTGGTGGTGCTGTCGGTGGACGGGGTCAACATCATCGGCGGCGAGACGGCCGGCTACAACGGGCGGGGCTACATCCTCGGCCCGTATGAGACCGCCGACATCCGCGGCTGGCGCAAGTCGGAGACCGAGATCGCCGCCTTCGCCTTCACCGCCCTGCCGCACTCCTACGCCGCCCTGACCGGCCGGCCGACGAATGTCGGCGTGATCGGCATGGCGGTATTCAAGGAGCGGCCGGCGCCGGTGGTTTCGCCGCTGACCGCCAGTCCGCCGCCGCGCGCGGACCTGGGCCGCGCCCCTTCGGGAAAGACCGGTTCAGGCAGCGCCCGGCAGGCCGCGCCGCCGGTGCTGGCCCGTCCGCCCGTCGCCCCGCCGGCCGACGTCGCGCCCCCGCCGCCCCTGCCGATCCCGCCGGTCGAGAAGCCGATCCAGGAGTCCTCGCCCGCGGTCCAGAACCGCTACGCCGACCGCGCGGCCCCGGCGCCGCGCGACGAGAAGCTCGGCACCGCCCACGGCGCCCGGGAATGGTCGGTCTCGCACGTGGTCCCGTTCGTGCGGGCCACGACCTATCCGCAGCTCGTCCGCCAGATCGAGTACGACAGCTACGCCAACCTGGCCGCCCTCGGGGTGATCCCCGCCCCGCCCCTTCCGGCCCGGCCGCCGCGCGCCTTCCCTGGGGCCTTGGGATACGTCCCCGACCCGCCCGCCCGGTTCTAGCCTTTGCGCACTCCGGCTTGCGACGGCTAGACTGGGGGCTGATGGAGCCGGATCCTGCGGACGATGCCGATTTGCTGCGCGCCCATGGCGCCGGCGACGCGCATGCCTTCGCGCGGCTCTACGACCGCTACGACCGCCCATGTTACCGCTTCATCCGCCGGACCCTGGCCGCCGCCCACGCCGAGGCGGCCGACGACCTGCACCAAGAGACCTGGCTCGCGGTGTCGCGCAACGCCGCGTCGTTCGATCCCCGGAAGGCGAGCTTCCCCGCCTGGCTGTTCGCCATCGCCCGCAACAAGGTCTGGGACCACCTGCGGCGGCGGAAGGCGGGCATCGTGGCCCTGGTTGGCGAGGACGATGCGGTGATGGCCATCCCTGACCCCGGCCCCAACCCGCTCGACCAGGCGGTCTCGCGCGAGTTGGCGCAAAGGATCGTCGAGGCGGTGGAAGCCCTGCCCCTGGCCCAGCGGGAGACCTTCGTCATGTTCGCCCACGCCGGGCTGTCGCTGGAGGACGTGGCGGCGGCGACCGGCGTGCCCGTGGAGACGGCCAAGAGCCGGCTGCGCTATGCGCGGGCTGCGCTCAGGCAGGCGCTCGCCGACGAGAGGCCGGCCCATGCCTGACCACGACGACATGCCTGAGCTCAGGCCCGATCCGACCGACGAGGCCTACCGCCGCGCCGAACAGGCCCTGGACGACGCGGCCGCCCGCGCGGAGCGGCGCGCCAAGGTGCTGGCGGCGGTGGCGCTGAAGTCGGCCCCGGCGCCGGCCTCCCGGCCGCCCGCGCGCCCCTTCATGCGGCGGTACGGCGGCTGGCTGGCGGCCGCCGGCGTGGCCGGAATCAGTGTCCTGACCGCCGAGCAGGTCTATCGCTCCTCCCCCCAGAAACAGCAAAGCCCGCCGCCCATGGTTCAGCCGCCGGCCGCCGCCGTCCAGGCGCCCATCGCCCCCTCGCCGCCCGCAGTGTCGTCCGTCGCGCCGCCGTCCCAGGCCGATCGCCAGCGCCGTCCAGGCGCCGAGACCGCCGACCTCGCGCCGCCGCCGGCGCAGGCCCGCCCGCCGGTCACCCTGCCTGTCGCCCCGCCGGCCGACGCCGCGCCTCCGCCGCCCCTGCCGATCCCTCCGGTCGAGCGGCCGATCGCGCCGCCGGCGCCCGCCCCGTTCGCCGCCCAGAAGCCGAACGCCGCCGCATCGGAAGCCGCCGGCAAGATCGAGGAGGAGACCGTTGTGACGACGCGGCGGCAGGCGGCCCCGGGGGCCGCGCCCGTCGCCGTCGCGCCCAAGCTCGACGGGGCGCGCAGCCTGCGCGAGGCGGCCGCCGCCGGCCGCACCAAGGAGATCGAGGCCTTGCTCGACCTGGGCGTGCAGGTCGACGCCGTGGACGAGGCCGGCGAGACGGCCCTGATGAAGAGCGTCCAGGCCGATCAGACCGAAGCCGCCGAACTCCTGCGAAAACGTGGCGCGAGCCTCGACCGCAAGAACCACGCCGGCCAGAGCGCGAGGGACATGGCGGCGGGCAAGGGCGACCCCGAGCTCGACCAGGCGCTGGGCCTCACCCGGTAGGCGGCCGGATCAGTCCGCCAGCCGCAGGGCGCCCATGAAGTCGAGCTTGCTCAGCGGCACGCCGCGGGCGCGCAGGATGTCGTAGGCGGTGGCGGCGTGGAAATGGAAGTTCGGCAGGGAGAAGGACAGCAGGTAGCCTTCGGCCGTGAAGCGCCGGTCGTCGCGGCCGGGGATGCGGAACAGCACCTCCTTGCCGGCCCAGCCATTCACCTCGGCGGGGTCCAGGGCGCGCAGGTCGGTCGCCGCCTGGGCGAGCAGGGCCTGAAGCCCGGCATAGTCGGGCCGGGGCCGCTCGCCGGCGAAGCTGAGCAGGCCGCTGCGCATTGTCTCGATGGCGCCCGCCGAGTGGAACACGGTCTGCTGCACCTGGAAGCGCAGGGGCCGCATGTCCTCGATCAGGCAGTGCTCGACGACCTCGTCCGGATCGACGCCCTTGTCCCGACACCAGTCGAGGCCCTTCTTCAGGACCCCCTGGGCCGCGTCCAGGATCTGCAGGTAGCTTCCGACGCTCGCGTCGTAGAGTGAGATGGTCATCGGCGCGTTCCCCTAGTCCCGGCCTTTTCAAGCGGAGTAGCAGGGGAATGCGGCGGGCGCTACGGCGTCAGACCGCCTCTTCCATGTCGATGCCCTGTTCGCGCACCTTGCGGTAGAGGGTCGAGCGACCGATGCCGAGGCGGCGGGCGACCTCGGACATGTGGCCGGAGTAGAGCTGGATGGCGAGCTCGATCAGGTCGTGCTCGATGTCCTCCAGCTTGCGCAGATGGCCGCGGTCGTCGAGCACGCGCACCGGCGCCTCCTTGGGCAGCGAGGCGAGGATCTGCTCGGCGGTCTCGGGCGGGCGCGGCGTGTCGGAGATCGGCGGCTTCAGGCCGGACACCGCGGGGAAGTCGTAAGGCTGCAGATAGGGCGCCTCGGCCAGGACGATGGCGCGGTAGACCGCGTTCTCCAGTTGACGCACGTTGCCGGGCCAGTCGAACGCCTCGAGCATCTGCAGGGTCTCGGCGGCCGCGCCCATCACCCGCTTGCCCTCCTCCACGTTGAAGCGTTGGATGAAGTGGCTGACCAGGGCGGGCACGTCCTCGCGCCGCTCGCGCAGCGGCGGAGCCTCCAGGGGGAACACGTTGAGGCGATAGAACAGATCCTCGCGGAAGGCGCCTTCCTTCACCGCCTGGTGCAGGTCGCGGTTGGTGGCCGAGATGATGCGCACGTCCACCTTGACCGCGCGCTTGGCCCCGATCGGGTCGATCTCGCTCTCCTGCAGCGCCCGCAGCAGCTTGACCTGGATGTCGAGCGGCAGCTCGCCGACCTCGTCGAGGAACAGGGTGCCGCCGTTGGCCTCCTGGAATTTGCCGAGGTGCTTGTCCAGCGCGCCGGTGAACGAACCCTTCTCGTGGCCGAAGAGGATGGATTCCACCAGGTTCTCAGGCAGGGCGCCGCAGTTCACCGCCACGAACGGCTTGGCCGCGCGCTCCGAGGCGCCGTGCATGGCCCGGGCGATCACCTCCTTGCCGACCCCGCTTTCGCCGAGGATCAGCACCGGGATGGTGGAGCGGGCCGCCCGCTCGCCCATGCGCTTGACCTGGACCATGGCCTGGCTGTCGCCGACGAGGTCGTCGAAGCTGAACTGGCCGCCGGTGACCTTCTTCAGGCGCTGCACCTCGGCCGACAGGTCGCCCATCTGCAGGGCGTTGCGGATCGAGACGATGATGCGCTCGGGCGAGGCCGGCTTGATGAAGAAGTCCTGGGCGCCGGCCTGCATGGCCTTGACCACCACCTCGACCCCGCCGGTGGCGGTGAGCACGATCACCGGGGCCATGAAGCCCCGCGCCCTCATCTCCTTGATGGTCTCCATGCCGCTCATGCCAGGCATCGACAGGTCGAGAATGATCACATCGGCCGCGCCGCCGGACTGCAGCCGCGCCAGGGCCTCGTGGCCGCCCTCGGCCTGGGCCACTCCGAAACCTTCACGCTCCAGCACGGCCTGGATCAGGCGCCGTTGGGTGGGATCGTCATCGACAACTAGGACGGTCTTGGCCATCGAACTCCAACGCTCCGGTCAAGGCTGTTCGGGGGAACGGCCCATTTTGGGACGGTTATGCGCGCCAGTGTGTAAAGAGCGCGTTGATCATAAGACGAAAGATTCGCGTAATAAGCGAATTCTCTTTTAACGGCTCGGCCCGCTGGCCATATCTGCCGGCCAGAGGAGCAGCCCATGACCGCCCTAGCCTCGCCGCCGCCCGCCGCCGCCGCCGAGCTCCTGCCCGAGTGGCGCCTGGACGACCTCTATGCCGGCCTCGACGACCCACGCATCGAGCGCGACCTGCAGGCCGGGACCGACGCCAACCGCAAGCTGGCCGCCCTGGAGGGCCGGCTGCTCGCCGCGCGCGCCGACGCGCCCGAGCTCGGCCGGTTGCTGCACGAAGGGATCGCGCTCTACGAGGAGGCGGTGAACCGGCTGTGGTCGGTGGGCGCCTACGCCGGCCTGCAGACCTCCACCCGACGCGAGGACCCGGCCTGGGCCAAGTTCGAGGGCGACACGCGCGCCCGCAGCGCCCAGATCGCGGCGGAGTCGATCTTCTTCACCCTGGAGATCAACCGGCTGGAGGACGCCGAGATCGAGGCGGCGCTGAAGGCCTCGCCCGCGGCCGCCCGCTGGCGCCCGTGGTTGCGCCGCGTACGCCTGGCCAAGGGCCACGAGCTCAGCGGCGAGATGGAGCGCTACCTCAACGACCGCGGCCCGGCGCTCGCCAACTGGAGCCGGCTCTACGACGAGACCCTGGCGCGCATGCCGGTGAGGGCCGGGCGCGAGACCCTGACCCTGCCGGAGGCGCTGAACCGCCTGTCGGACCCCCAGCCGGCCCGCCGCAAGACGGCCGCGCAAGGGCTGGCCAAGGCGCTGGAGCAGAACGCCGCCACCCTCGGCCTCTGCCTCAACACCCTGGCCTTCGAGAAGCAGGTCGAGGACCGCTGGCGCAACTATCCGGATCCGGCCCTGTCGCGCCACCGCGCCAACGAGGTCGACCCGGAGGCGGTGCAGGCGCTGGAAGAGGCGGTGGTCGAGCGCTACCCGCGCCTGTCGCACCGCTACTATGCGCTCAAGGCCCAGGCGCTCGGCCGCAAGACGCTCGACTACTGGGACCGCAACGCCCCGCTCGACCAGGCCCAGCCGCGCCAGTACGCCTGGGGCGAGGCCAAGGCGCTGGTGCTGACCTCGTTCGACCAGCTGGCCCCCGCCTTCGCCGACCGCGCCCGCACCTTCTTCGACCAGCCGTGGATCGACGCCCGGCCGCGCGCCGGCAAGTCGTCCGGCGCCTATTCGCACCCGGTCACCGCCGACAAGCATCCCTATGTGTTCATGAACTACATGGGCGAGCGGCGCGACGTGCTGACCCTGGCCCATGAGCTTGGCCACGCGGTGCACCAGACCCTGGCCGCGCCGCTGGGCACCCTCTTGGCCGACACGCCCCTGACCCTGGCCGAGACCGCGTCCATCTTCGGCGAGGGCCTGGTGTTCGAGCGCCTGCTGGCCGACGCCTCCAAGGCCGACCGCAAGGCCCTGATCGCCGGCAAGATCGAGGACGGCCTGAACACCGTGGTCCGCCAGATCGCCTTCCACCGCTTCGAGACCCGCTTCCACGCCGCGCGCGCCCAGGGCGAGCTGTCGCCCGACCACATCGGCGGGCTGTGGCTCGAGGTGATGGGCGAGAGCCTCGGTCCGGCCGTGCGGCTGAACCGGGGCTACGAGCACTACTGGGCCTACGTCAGCCACTTCGTGCACTCGCCGTTCTATGTCTACGCCTACGCCTTCGGGAACCTGCTGGTCGAGGCGCTGATGGAGAAGCGGCTGGAGGACCCGGAGGGCTTCGCGCCCAAGTACGAGGCGCTGCTCGCCGGCGGCGGCTCGCGGACCTATGTCGAGGCCCTCAGGCCCTTCGGCCTGGACCCGCGCCAGAAGGCGTTCTGGGAAGGCGGCCTCAACCGTCTGGAGCGGCTGGTGGACGAATTCGAGGCGCTCAGCTGAGGGAGCGGGGTTTGCTGCGCCGCGCCATCTTGAGCGCGGCGAGCGGATGGGCTAACCCCACGCCAACAAGTTTTCGGGACCTGCATCCATGGCCACTCCTGGCGGCGACTACACCCGCGGCGAAATGATCATCGAAGAGCACGAGAAGACCTACGACGGCTTTCTCAAGATGACCAAGTGGGGCTCGCTCTACCTGGCCGCCCTGCTGCTGTTCCTGGTCCTGTGGTTCTGCACCCCGACCGGCTTCATCGGCGGCCTGATCACCGGCGTGGTCGTGCTGGTGCTCGGCACCCTGGTGCTGAGCGAGAAGCACAAGGTCTAGCCCCTTCCTGCCGCGCTCGGACGGCCTGAAGCGCGACGGTCGAAACAAACACCCTTTACGTGCAGCCGTTCTCCCGCTCTTCTCCTGTCACTGGGAGCAGTGCGGGGTAGGGCATGACCGTCAGAGTCGCCGTCACGCAGGAACGCCACGCGGGTGAGACCCGTGTCGCGGCGACCCCGGAAACCGTCAAGAAGCTGATCGCCACAGGCTGCGAGGTGGTGGTCGAATCGGGAGCCGGCCTGAAGGCGGCCTATCCCGACGAGCAGTACCAGGCCGCCGGCGCCGCCATCGCCCAGACGGCGGCCGAGGCCCTGAACGGCGCGGACGTCCTGTTCAAGGTGCGCGCGCCCTCGCCCGAAGAGCTCGAGGCCCTGAAGCCCGGCGCCATCGTCGTCGCGGCCCTCAACCCCTACCAGGACAAGGCCACGCTCGCCGCCCTGGCGCAGGCCAAGGCCAGCGCCTTCGCCATGGAGTTCATCCCGCGCATCACCCGCGCCCAGGTGATGGACATGCTGTCGAGCCAGGCCAACCTGGCCGGCTACCGCGCGGTGATCGAGGCGGCCGAGGCCTATGGCCGGGTGTTCCCGATGATGATGACCGCCGCCGGCACCGTGGCCGCCGCCAGGGCTTTCATCATGGGCGTGGGCGTGGCGGGGCTGCAGGCCATCGCCACCGCGCGGCGCCTGGGCGCGGTGGTCACCGCCACCGACGTGCGCCCGGCCACCAAGGAGCAGGTCGAGAGCCTCGGCGCCAAGTTCCTGGCGGTGGAGGACGATGAGTTCAAGAACGCCCAGACCGCCGGCGGCTACGCCAAGGAGATGAGCGACGCCTACAAGGCCAAGCAAGCGGCCCTGGTCGCCGAGCATATCAAGAAGCAGGACATCGTCATCACCACCGCCCTGATCCCCGGCCGCCCGGCCCCGCGCCTGGTCACGGCCGAGCAGGTGGCCTCGATGCGTCCGGGCTCGGTGATCATCGACCTGGCGGTCGAGCAGGGCGGCAACGTCGAGGGCGCCAAGGCCGGGGAGACGGTCGAGACCGCCAACGGCGTGAAGATCGTCGGCATCGCCAACCTGGCCGGCCGCGTGGCCACCGACGCCTCGGCGCTCTACGCCCGCAACCTGGTCGCCTTCGCCACCCTGCTGGTGAAGGACGGCGCTGTTACGCCCGACTTCGAAGACGAGATCCTCAAGGCCGCCCTGGTCACCCACGGCGGAGAGATCGTCCACCCACAGTTGAAGGGCGGATGAGGCCAAGCTTCGCAACGATACATGGATCCCCCGGCCGCGCCGGGGGATGACGGAGGAAAAATGGAAGCCGTCGATCCCACCGTGTTCCGCCTGGCGATCTTCGTCCTGGCGATCTTCGTCGGCTACTATGTGGTGTGGAGCGTCACCCCGGCCCTGCACACGCCGCTGATGGCGGTGACCAACGCCATCTCCTCGGTGATCATCGTCGGCGCCCTGCTCGCGGCGGCCGCCCACGGCCTGCTCGGCGAGACCACGCCCTCGCTCACCACCTGGGTCGCCAAGGGGGCCGGCGCGGTGGCCTGCGGCCTGGCCTCGGTCAACATCTTCGGCGGCTTCCTCGTCACCCAGAGGATGCTCGGCATGTACAAGAAGAAGGCTCCCGCCGCTAAGAAGGCGGAGGGCTGAGCCTTGACCGCCGACCTCGCCGCCGTCCTCTACCTCGTCTCGGGCGTCCTGTTCATCCTGGCCCTGCGCGGGCTGTCGAGCCCGGAGACCAGCCGCGCCGGCAACCGGCTGGGCATGACCGGCATGGCCATCGCCGTGCTCACCACCCTCGCCACCCTGGCGACCGACGGCCAGCTCGACCTCGTCACCGACCTGATGATCCTGGTGGGCGTCGCCGTCGGCGGCACGATCGGGGCGCTCACCGCCAAGCGCATCCCGATGACCGCCATGCCCCAGCTGGTGGCCGCCTTCCACTCGCTGGTCGGCCTGGCCGCCTGCCTGGTGGCCGTGGCCGCGCTCTATGCGCCGGACGCCTTCGGCATCGCCAACGACGCCTTCGGGGCCAAGCAGGGCCTGACGCTGGAATCGATCATCGAGCTCAGCATCGGCGTGGCCATCGGCGCCATCACCTTCACCGGCTCCCTGATCGCCTTCGCCAAGCTCAACGGCAACATGTCCGGCGCGCCGATCCTGTTGCCCCAGCGACACCTGATCAACCTCGCCATCCTGGTGGCCCTGGTGGTGCTGATCGTGCTGCTGATCAACTCGGCCGGCAACGCCAAGTGGGCGTTCTGGCTGATCTTCGCCCTGGCGCTGATCGGCGGGATCACCCTGATCATCCCGATCGGCGGGGCCGACATGCCGGTCGTGATCTCGATGCTGAACAGCTACTCCGGCTGGGCGGCGGCGGCGCTCGGCTTCTCCCTGGCCAACACCACCCTGGTCATCACCGGGGCCCTGGTCGGCTCCTCGGGCGCCATCCTCAGCTACATCATGTGCAAGGGGATGAACCGCAGCTTCGTGTCGGTGATCCTCGGCGGCTTCGGCGCGGCCGACAACGGCCCCGCCGCCGCCGGCCAGAAGGAGACCCGCCCGGTCAAGCAGGGCTCGGCCGACGACGCCGCCTTCATCCTGAAAAACGCCTCCAAGGTGATCATCGTGCCGGGCTACGGCATGGCCGTGGCCCAGGCCCAGCACGCCCTGCGCGAGATGGCCGACCATCTGAAGAAGGAAGGCGTGGAGGTGAAGTACGCCATCCACCCGGTCGCCGGCCGGATGCCCGGGCACATGAACGTGCTGCTGGCCGAGGCCAACGTGCCCTACGACGAGGTGTTCGAGCTGGAGGACATCAACAACGAGTTCTCCACCGCCGACGTGGCCTTCGTCATCGGCGCCAACGACGTGACCAACCCCTCGGCCAAGACCGACCCCAAGAGCCCGATCTTCGGCATGCCGGTGCTGGACGTGGAGAAGGCCGGCACGGTGCTTTTCATCAAGCGCGGCATGGGCTCGGGCTACGCCGGCGTCGAGAACGAGCTGTTCTTCCGCGACAACACCATGATGCTGTTCGGCGACGCCAAGAAGGTGACCGAGGGCATCCTCAAGGCGTTCTGAAAGAGATAGGGCTGAACGTAGATCGGGGACACGCACTCCAGTGCATGTCCCCGGATCCTGGTCCCTGGGCGCTTCCCCGGGATCTTTCGCGCCATAGCGGCGACATCAGAATGCGCCTGCCAGGCGAGTACGACAACGCCTATGTCGGCCAGTCGGCACACAGCTTGTTGAAGATCACCCCTCCAGGGCCCGGCGGACGAAGTCCACCGTCTGGCGCGTGGCGGCGGCGAACTCGGTCTCGGTGGCCTTGAAGGCGCCGTAGTGGGCGAACTGGTCCGGCGTCATGCCGTCGAACTCGTAGGCCGCGCGGAAGCTCGGCAGGCGCATCAGCTTGTCGAGGCTGGCCTTGTTGGGCTCGCGGTCGATGGCGTGGGCGTCGAAGTCGATCTGGTCCGCCACCGGCATCAGCCCGGCGACGAAGCCCGGCGGGCAGGTGAACACCATGTCCGAACCGCCGTAGTCCTGCAGGTGGCGGCTGACGGTCTTGCCCGTGCGGTCATCGGTCTCCACCCGCATCGAGCACTGCAGCATCTTGGAGGGATGGTGGTTCTGCTTGCCGAAGTGGTAGGCGCGCTTGAGCACCGCCTCCTCGCCGTCGCGGATCTCCGACAGGGCCAGGGGGATGCCGCGGGCGGCGGCTTCGGTCTTCCAGTCGCCGAGTTCGCCGAGGCGCGCCGACATGTGGGTGATCACCGAACGCCAGCGCGACAGGTCCACGCCCGCCGCCTTGGCGCGTAGCAGGCCCGCGCTGACCGCCGCCATGCAGCGCAGGTACTGAGGCGCGGTGAAGCTGGTGGTGTTGTTGGTGGAGATGCCGCGTGCGGTCAGTTCCTCGATCACCTCATAGCCCTCTTTCGAGCCGGGGATCTTGACCATCACGTTCTCGCCCATGGTGGCGATCTGCAGGCCCTGTTCGAGCATCCGGGCCCCGTCGCGCACCCAGCGCGGGTCGACCTGGCCCGACAGGAGGCCGTACCGGCCGCCCGAGGCTTTGTATACAGGAAGGATCATGGCGGCGCCTTCGCGCACCACCTCCAGATAGAGCGCCCAGTACACCTGCTCGACCCCGGCGCCGGGCATGGCCCGGGCGATGTCCTTCACCCGGCCGGCCCACATCTCGGGCGCCAGCTTGATCGCCTGCAGGCTGAGCGGGGGATTGGTGGTCACCCCACGGAAGCCCATCTTCCCTTCGGACTGGACGGTTTGCGGGTTCAGGAAGCGGTCCAGCTGCTCCGCCCAGCCGGACGTGGCGGGGTTCGGATCCTTGGCCAGGGTCTCCTGTTTCCAGTGGGCGTAGATCAGCGGAGAGCTGTCCCACCAGATCTCGGCTTCGGGGTTGGTCTGCGCAAGGCGCTCGAGGACGTGCTGGGTCATGACGCTTGGCTCTGTATACCAAACAGGCGAAACGGCCAACCTCCGGGCGCGCGGCGCAGGCTGCACGGAGGCATCATCCGACATCAACCGACCACGGTTCAAGGCTTGGCCGGAGATGCGTCCTCAACCTAAAGTGGCCCAATGCGTTTGCTCGCGGGCCTGGTCCTTGCCCTTCTCCTCTTTGTGGCTTCCGGAGGCGTCATGATCGCTACGGCGGGTCCCCTGCCCCGTCGGGGCGAGATGGTCGACGTCGGCGGACGGCGCATGCGCATCGTCTGCCTGGGCCCTGCGAACACCGGCAAGCCGACCATCGTGCTGGAGGCCGGCGCCTTCGGCTTCGCCGCCGACTTCGGCACGGTGCAGGAGCAGCTCACCGCCAAGGGCCTGCGCAACTGCGCCTACGACCGGGCCGGCATGGGCTATTCCGACCCCTCGCCCGACCCGCGCGACGGCGTCGCCATCGCCTCGGACCTGGAGAAGCTGCTGGCCGCGGCCCGCATCGAGCCGCCCTACGTCATGATCGGTCACTCCATGGCCGGCCTGCGCCTGCGCGAATTCGCCGGCCGCAACCCGGGCAAGGTCGCGGGCGTCGTGCTGGTCGACGCGACCACGCCCGAGGCGATCCAGGACGCCGGCACGCGCAACTTCGTCGGCCAGTTCGCCACCGCCTCCCGCTGGGCGGGGATCGGCGCCACGGCCGGCGTGTTCACCCCCCTGATGGGCACGGGGATGGCCAACAAGATCGGCCTCACCGGCGAGGCCGAACGCGAGAAGCGCCACTTCTTCGCCAGCGGCCGCCACAACCGCACCGCGGCCGAGGAGGTCTCGATGTGGGCCAAGGCCGCCGCCCAGGCCGCCGCGACCCCGCCCTTCCCGCCCGAGGTCCCGGTGGCCGTGGTCACCGCCGGGGCGGAAGGGGACTGGAACGCCGGGCGCAAGGCCATGCAGGCCGCCCCGGCCAGGGCCGCCCGGCACGGCTATGTCGACCACGTGGCCGGCGCCGGCCACAACACCCTGCTCGGCCCGATCTACGCCGACCACATCGTCAGGGGCGTCGAGTTCGTGATGGCGAATTTGCCGGCGAAGCCCTGAGAGGCCAGTCGATCACGCCGCCGGCGTAGAGGGCCCACCACGCCAGAACCGGCTGAAAGGCCAGACGCGGGCCGTGGTACCACCAGCTGTCGGGCAGGGGCGGCGCCGGCACATGCCAGAAAGCCTGGTAGATGTTGGCCGGCCAGACGCAGACCGCGTAGAGCGCCAGCATCACCCCCGCCAGCCGGCGCGTGACGGGCAGGAGCAGCCCGACGGCGCCCGCCACCTCGCAGGCGCCGGTGAACAGCACCATCGCTTTCGGGAAGGGGATCGCCGGCGGCATGATCGCCAGGAACTTGTCCGCCGCCGCCAGGTGCAGGGCCCCCGCGCCGAGATAGATCGCGGCCAGCACCAGCCGGAGGATCAGGCGCAGGCCATTGGACGGGCGCGAAGGCATGAAGGCATAAGCGCCGCCACGACGAACGGTTCACCCTGGCCAGCCTGGTGACCAGGACAGGGTCCGGCTCGGGGTGGTTTCCCCGAGCCGCAGAAGCGCTACCGGCCGACCACCGTGCCGTCGGCGAGGGTGACGCCGACCAGGCTGCCGCCGTTGGTGCCGTTCTTCATCGGATGGATGCGCACGGTCACCTTGTCGCCGGGCTTCAGCGAGGTCTTCTTCCACCCGCGCCGCGCCAGATCGCCGGGGTTGCCCCCTTCGACGGACCATTCGCTGGTGCTGGTGCCGGCGTCGTTGGGCACCACCACCTGGATCCAGGTGTGCGGGTTGGTCCACTGGAAGTCCTTCACGGTGCCGTTCAGCTCGACTTCCTTCTGGTTGTCGAACATGGCGAAGGAGTGGTGCGCCAGGGCCGGCAGCGCGGTGGCGCTGAGGGCGGCGGCGGCGAGGGCGATGATCTTGATCTTCATGGGTTTCCTTCCGGGCTGAACCGGGGCGTCGAGGCCGCCCCGGGACGCGTTCACATCTTGTGGTCGTTGACGCAGACCATCTCTGTCGGCTGGTAGTTGGCCAGGCGCTTGAGGGTGAAGGAGGTCGACCAAGGGGCGGAGTAGTTGTCGGGGTCGGTGATGGTGACCACCCCCTCCAGGGTGTTGGCGTCCTTGAGGGTGAACTTCTCCTCGGTCTTCAGCTTCTCGCCGTGCGGCAGGCCGGAGCCGTCGAGCCAGGTCTTGTCGTTGAAGCCGATGGTGTCGACCACCAGGGTCTTGCCCTGCCACTTGCCGGTCGCGTAGCCCATGTAGGTCGAGGTGCGGGTGTCGTCGTTGAGCTGCGGCGGGCCCCGGGTCAGGTCAACGAAGCGGTAGGTGTGGTTGGCCTCGAACACGAAGTCGACCTGGTCGGGCTCCTGCACGATCAGCAGCGGGTACTGGTTGTAGAAGATCCGCAGCGGGCCGTGCGGCAGGCAGTCGGCGATCGGATCGGTCTTGGGATCGGCCTTCAAGGCCGCCTGGCGCTTCTGGTACTCGGCGCGGGCGGCGGGCAGCAGCGGGGGCTCCTGGCCGGCGACGGTCTTCACCGCCTTGGGCCGCGTGGGCATGGTCCAGGCTCCGCCGATATAGGGCTGGCCGGCCGGAGGGCGCCGGCTCTGGGGGATGCCGTCGAACGAGTCGGCCGCCGCCGCCGCGCCGGCCGCGCCCAACAGGGCCGCGCTCGCCATGAGGGCCAGGCCCATCTTCACGTTGGTCGTCATGAGGGTGCGGGTCCTGGTCATTTGGCGGTCGAGATGCCGAAGGCGTCGGGGATGTTGCGGTTGTTCTCTTCGCAGGCGTACTCGGTCAGGCCGCCCCAGCCGGCGTCACGCTCCAGGTCCGAGCGGAAGGCGAAGTTGCGCTTCATGCTGAACGGCTTGGTGAAGTGTTCCGGGTCGTCGATGGTCTCGATCACCTCCAGGTCGGTGTGGCCGAGGTTGGCCTTCACCTTGGTGAAGCGCTCGGTGACCTTCAGCTTGGCCCCGTGCGAGGTGTGCGAGTCCAGCAGGGTGCGGTTGTTCAGGTGGTCGGTCTCGACCACCAGGGTGTTGCCGTCCCAGTGGCCGCGCGAATAGCCGAGGAAGGTGTAGGGGGTGTTGGCCGGGGCCGGCTTGCCGTCCATGTGCACGTAGCGGACGTTGTGGTTGACCTCGTACAGCATCACGATCAGTCCCGGCGTATAGGCGAAGCGGATCGGGAAGGGCGCGTTGGTCACGCGCGGCACCCCGTGCGGGAAGCAGTAGGTCGAGGCGTCGGCGATCGGCTCGCCGGCCTTCTCGGCGTCGACGTGGCGCTGGGTGTCCTTGGCCTCCTCCGGCGTGAACGGCGGCGCCTGGTTGTCGAGGGTGCGCAGGGCGGTCGCCGGCCGCGGCACTTCCCACAGGCCGTTGAGGTCGCGCGGGTCGGCGGGCGGCGGCGTGGGCTCCCACTGCGTCTCGGGGGCGCCGTCGCCGTCGCGGCGCAGGCCGTCCGACGGCGGGGCCGGACGCGCGGCCCGGGGGGCGGGGGTCACCACCCTCGCCTGCGCCCAGGCCAGGGCGGGCGCCGCGAGGCAACCCGCCACGGCCAGCGCTGCGCAAAACTGCTTCTTGTCCATGCGTCCCTCGTTCCCCCTATGAGCGGCTGGCGGCCGCTGGCGTCTGTGCGTGGGAGAGGGATAGTCCGCGAGCGCGGACGACGCGGAACTGCGTCACCAAATTCCCTCCCCGGTGTGCGAAGCCGGCTCCCCGCAGTGCGGACGCCGGCTTTCCCTTATTGCCTTCAGGCTTGGGGCTATCCTGGCGCCGTCAAATTCCGCTTTTATTTCTCAGGGACTGGGAATCGACCGGCTTTTGCTGCGCCCGCGCAACATGGGCGCCAGCCGCAAGACGAGCATGCAACACCGGGCGGCGGCGGGTCGGCGAACGCGAGCGCTCCGCAGGGACGCATCGGCGCACAAACGACAAAAGCCGCGCAGGGCCATGCGCGGCTTCGATCGTCAGTTCGAAAAGGAGATCGGACCTAGCGGACCGGCTTCTTGGGAGCCGCGATCAGGCCTTCGCGCTGAGCGCGCTTGCGGGCCAGCTTACGGGCGCGACGCACGGCTTCCGCCTTCTGGCGGGCGCGCTTCTCCGACGGCTTCTCATAGTGCACGTGCCGCTTCATCTCGCGGAACGAGCCCTCGCGCTGCATCTTCTTCTTCAGCGCCTTCAAAGCTTGGTCGACGTTGTTGTCGCGCACAAAAATCTGGACGATGGCTAGGCCCTCCTCTGGTCGCCGCCGCGAGATCCAACTCGCGCGGCGAACGGAAATACACACCCGGAAGTTCCCCTCCGTGCAGAGGGGCGGCTGATACCAGAGGCCAAGGCGAATGTCCACGCCTGCCCTCATGCCGCGAGGCGATAGGGCGAACAAAAATCGACGACGCAGGTCCGACGCCCTCGAGTAACGAAGCGGGCGGGCGAAGGACAGCTCGAAAACGCCGGTCGAAGCCTGATGATGCGCCTGCCCGACGATGGGGCTATCCTGAGCACATGGACACGCCCGCCCCGCCGCCCGCCGATTCCGCGACCGCCGACGCTGCTCCGCCGGCCGATGCCTCGGACTGGGCCGCAGCCGCCGAGGCCCGCCTGCTGGATGCGGCGCTCGACATCGCCCCCGACTGCGGCTGGACGGAACGCACCATCCGCCTGGCCGCCCACCGCACCGGCCTGTCCGAAGCCGAGGCCTCCCTCCTGCTGCCGAACGGCGCCAGCGACCTGGTCGCCCTGCTCTGGCGTCGGCACGACGCCGAAGGCATGGCCGCCCTGGCGGAGGTCGATCCCCGCAGCCTGAAGGTGCGCGAGCGCATCACCCGCGCGGTCCAGGCGCGGGTCGAGGCCGCCGCGGCCGACGCCCCGGCCACCCGTCGCCTGCAGGGCTGGCTGGCCCTGCCCCACCACATGCCGCAGGGCGCGCGGCTCCTGTGGGACAGCGCCGACCGCATCTGGCGCTGGGCCGGCGACACGGCCACCGACGAGAACCACTATTCCAAGCGCGCCATCCTGTCGGGGGTGCTGGGGCCGGCCATCGCCATCCGCCTGGCCTCCGGTCGGGGGGCGGCCGACGACTATGTGTTCCGCCGCGTCGCCGACGTGATGGCCTTCGAGAAGTGGAAGGCCGGCCTGCCCAAGACCGACATCGGCTTCCAGATCGCCGGGGCGCTGGGCAAGGTGCGCTACGGCGTCAAGCGCCCGCCGCGGCCGGAAGGCCCGCCGCCGAGCGTCTAGACTCAGCGATCGAAAGACTTCAGCCGGTTGACGTGGCCCATCTTGCGGCCGTCGCGCGCCGTGCGCTTGCCGTAGAGCCAGAGGCGGGCCGAGGGGTCGGCGGCCAGGGTCTTCCAGTCCTTGGCCTCGACGCCAATCAGGTTGGTCATGGTCACCTCGGCCAGGGCCTCGGTCTTGCCGAGCGGCCAGCCGGCCACGGCGCGCACATGCTGCTCGAACTGGTCGACCTCGCAGCCGTCCAGGGTCCAGTGGCCGGAGTTGTGCACCCGCGGCGCGAACTCGTTGACGCACAGGGCGCCGCCGTCGAGCTCGAACAGCTCCACCCCGATCACGCCGACGTAGTCGAGAGCTTCCAGGGTCTGGCGGGCGATCGCCTCGGCCTCGGCCCGCGTGGCCGCCGACACGCGGGCGGGGGCGTGGGTGGTGCGCAGGATGCCGTTCTCGTGCCGGTTCTCGCCCACCGGATAGCAGGCGATCCCGCCCGAGCGGCTCCTCGCGGCGATCACCGACAGCTCGCGCACGAACGGCACGCGCGCCTCGAGGATCGCCGGCTTCTTGCCGACGCGGGCGAAGGCGGCCACGGCGTCGGCCTCGCCCTCGACCCAGGTCTGGCCCTTGCCGTCATAGCCCTCGCGCCGGGTCTTGAGCAGGGCGCGGCCGCCCAGGCGGGCAAGCACGGCGCGGATGTCGCCGGGGCCGGCGATGGCGGCGAAGTCGGCGGTCGGTATGCCCAGGCCGCGGAAGAACTCCTTCTCGTCGACCCGGTCCTGGGCCACGGCCAGGGCGCGCTTGCCGGGGGCGGCCAGGGCGCCGAGCATCTCCAGCTGCTCGACCACGGCGGCCGGAACGTTCTCGAACTCGAAGGTGACCACGTCGCAGGTGGCCGCCAGGGTCTTCAGCGCCTCGCGATCGTCGTAGGGCGCCTCCAGGGTGCGGGCGGCGACCCGCGAGGCCGGGGAATCCGGTTCCGGCTCCAGGATGGTGACGTCGAAGCCGAGCCGGGCGGCGGCGAGCGCCAGCATGCGTCCGAGCTGGCCTCCGCCCAGCACCCCGATCATCGAGCCCGGCGGCAAAGGGAAGCGATGAGACATCAGGCGGGCGCGTCTTCCACGGTTTCGGCGACAGAATCGGTGAGGGCAGCGCACCAGGCGGACAGGCGCTCGGCCAGGGCGGGGTCGGACAGGGCCAGGATCCGGGCGGCGAGCAGGCCCGCGTTCTTGGCGCCTGGCAGGCCCACCGCCAGGGTCGCCACCGGAATGCCGGCGGGCATCTGCACGATCGACAGCAGGGAATCCATGCCCTTCATGGCCTCGCTCATCACCGGCACGCCCAGCACAGGCAGCTCGGTGAGAGAAGCGGTCATGCCCGGCAGGTGCGCGGCGCCGCCGGCGCCGGCGATGATGACCTTATAGCCGGCGGCCTTGGCCCCCTTGGCGAATTCGTACATGCGGTCGGGCGTGCGGTGGGCCGAGACGACCTTGGCCACCCACTTGACCCCGAGGGCGTCGAGGTTGTCGGCCGCGCCCTTGAGCGTCGGCCAGTCCGAACGGCTGCCCATGATGATGGCGACCGGCGCTTTGGCGCCCATGAAACGATCCCCCTGGCCCGACGGAGGGCCTTCCCGGAAGGGCGGGGAGTATAGGCGCCAATGTTGCGACGGCAACCTAGTTGCGGCGATTCAAAAATTCGCCCACGCCAGCGGATACGGAGAGCGAATTTTTGAATCTCCAGCCGCACTAGCAACGTCATCGCTGCAGTGTGCTTTTTGGATCTGAAGTTCGCTCGACGCCAAGCCCGGCCTCGGCGAACTTCAGATCCGGCACACTGGCGCTCTCCTGCGGCGTGAGGGCGGTTCCCAGACCGGCGATTCCCTATAAATTCCGCGCCATGGCGAAAGACCAGCACAGCGCCGTCGACCCGCAAGTCCTGCGCCTGACGCAGGAGCTCGACGCCCTGCGCCAGGAGCTCGGGGCCATGGGCCGGCGGCTGGCCGAGGCCGAGCGCCTGGCCGACCACGACGTACTCACGCCCCTGCTCAACCGCCGGGCCTTCGTGCGCGAGGTGCAGCGGGCCATCGCCCTGACCCGCCGGCACGCGACGCCCGCCAGCGTCCTCTATTTCGACCTCGATGACTTCAAGGGCGTGAACGACGGCCTGGGCCACGCCGCCGGCGACGCGGTGCTGATCGCCGTGGCCGAGCGGCTGCAGGCTCATGTACGCGAGGCCGACGTGGTGGGCCGCATCGGCGGGGACGAGTTCGCCGTCCTCCTGCTGCACGCCGACCTCGAGGCGGCCCAGGCCAAGGGCGCCGCCCTGGCCCGGGCGGTGTCCGACCAGCCGGTGGCGGCGGCGGGCGGCGCGCGCATATCGATCACCTGGGGCGCTCGCCAGATCGGCGCGGTGGACTCGGCCGAGCAGGCCCTGTCGGAGGCCGACGCCGCCATGTACCTGAGGAAGCCGGCCAAACCCTCCGCTTAGGGAGCCTTGCGGTAGTGGTAGCGGTAGAGCTCGCGCCCGAGACCGAGCCGCCGGTAGAGGGCCTGGGCCGAGGCGTTGCCGGCCTGGACCTGCAGCCCCACGGCCCGCGCGCCCCGCCCCACGCCCCAGATCATCAGGCCACGGATCATCTCCCCGGCCAGCCCGCGGCCGCGCCAGTCCGGAGCGGTGGCCACCGCCTCCAGGCACAGCCAGCCGTCGTTGGCCGCGGCGTAGGCGGCCGACACGATCCGCCCTTCCCGGCGCACCGCGGCGAAGGCGGCGGGAACGTCGATCGCGGCCAGCAGCTCATCGAACACCCGGGCCGTCTCGCCCTCGCGCCCGTTGATGCGGTTGAGCGTGGCCAGCCACTCGGGCGAGGGCACGGACGAAAGCTCCACCTCCCCCGCCGACGACTCGGTCTGGAGGGGACCGATCAGGGTCAGGGCGTGGCCCTCGGCGGTGTAACCGCGAGCCTCAAGCCTGGCGTCGGGCTCATCGCCGAGGTGCGATGGCAGGCGCACATAGGCGGGTTGGCCGAGCTTGGCGTAGACCGCCTCGATGCGTTCGATCCCGGCCTCGGTCAGGCGCGCGTGAGCGCCGGCCGGATTGGCCGAGTTGGACCGGCGCGAGACCCCGGGCGCGCTCTTGCACAGCCAGTCGCCGGCGGCGATCACCTGGCGCGCGGGCCAGGCCGCGTCGAACGCGGCCTCCAGGCTCCAGCCGAGGACGGCGGCGGGTTCGAGGGCGGCGTCTGAACTCAGGCGATGATGTCCGGGGTGAGCTGGTCTTCGAGCAGCTTGATCTCGTCGCGCAGGATCAGCTTCTTCTTCTTCAGCCGGGCGATCTGGATCTGATCGGGGGACTGGCCCTGCTCCAGGGCGTGGACGGCGGCGTCGAGGTCCTGGTGCTCCTGGCGCAGCTTGGCGATACGCACCCGCAGAACCACGTCCTGATCGGGCGAAGGATCGTCGTCGTTCATGCGAAGGACGCTCCCAGTTCAGCGGCTCCGATTCCGGCGATCGAGAGTCCCCCGAAACGTCTACGCCGCCAATACAAAATACACCCCCACGGGTAAAGCATGGCCCGCATTAGGAAAGGGTTTGCGCCAGCCGGTCGAGCGCCGTTTGCGGAGCCTCGGCGGGCCAGGCGGCCGCCGCGTCCAGGAGGGCCGGCCCGAGCGGCAAGGGCGACGCGCCCGGCTCCGTCGCCAAGGCTTCCAGGGTCTCGATCAACAATTGCTCGGCCTGCAGCTCCAGGGCCTTGACCTCGGCCCGGAGCGCCTCGCGCGCCGCGTCGGCGACGCCGTCGACGGGAGTCTTCATGGCCCGCCGCGCGGCCCGAAGCGGCGCGATCGCCGATGCCTCCCAGCGCGCCGAAAGCTCCGTTCCGGCGCCGAGCGCCGCCCGGTCCAGCGTTCGCCCCTCGCGCGCCGCCCAGGCGGCCCACAGCAGGTAGGGAATGCATTGGCCGTGCCGGTCCTGCAGGTGCAGGCAGGCTTCGGCGGCGCCAGGACGGCCATAGGCCTCCAATGCCCAGGTCCAGAACCGCATGTCGCTTCCTCGCCCTATCGCCTAGCGGCTGCTTGAGGGCCCTACTCCCGTATCGGCCCCACGTTCAGCCCCCACCGCTTGACCGGCTTCCAGTCGAGGCCGAACAGGTCGAGTGCGCGGCCCACCGACTGATCGACCATCTCCTCCAGGCTGTTGGGCTGGGCGTAGAAGGCCGGCAGGGGCGGGGCGACGATGGCGCCCATCTCGGTGACCCGCACCATGGTGCGCAGGTGGCCCAGGTGGAACGGCGTCTCGCGCACCATCAGCACCAGCGGCCGGCGCTCCTTGAGCGTGACGTCGGCGGCGCGGGTGAGCAGGGACGAGGTCACCCCGGTGGCGATCTCCGACAGAGTGCGCACCGAACAGGGCGCCACGATCATGCCGAGCGTGCGGAACGAGCCCGAGGCGATCGAGGCCCCGACGTCGCTCAGGCGGTGGGCCACGTCGGCCTTGGCGGATAGATCGGCGGGCGCAAGGCCGAGTTCCTGGCTGAGGGTCAGGGCCGCCGCCTTGGTGATCACCAGGTGGGTCTCGACCCCGAGCTCGCGAGCCGCCTCCAGCGCCCGGACGCCGTAGACGGCGCCCGAGGCCCCGGAGATCCCGACCACCAGCCTAGGCCTGTCCTGCCCCGTCAACAGTCGCTCCCTGCCCAGGAACCAGGCGCCGTCCGGCCGCCCCTGAGGGAGGCCGGACATGCACCGGTTTGTGATCTGACACTCGCCCCCGCCGGGTGTTCACTTCAAGGGCCAATCAGACATGGAGGTTCGATCATGGCAATCGAAGCCCGTATTCGTGAACTTGGCATGAGGCACCAGCATCTTGAACGCGCCATCGAGGACGAGCTCCGCCGTCCCCTGTCTGACACTTTCCGACTGACCGAATTGAAGCGGCAGAAGCTCCGCCTCAAGGAAGAGATCGAACTCATGCGTCGCGAGCGCGGCCCGATCCCCATCGGCACTCACTGAGCGCCCCCCGTAGGCGGCGCGGGCTGGCCCGCGCCGGCCCCATTCCCTAGTCTTCTTCATCCTCGTCCGCGTCGCCGCCCCGTAGGTTGGCGAACACGTGCGCTTCGTCGAGCGTCTCCTCGCGGCGCGGGTCTTCCTCTCCCCGGTGCTGCGGGGCGACCTCGGAGATCACGCCGGTCTCCGAGGCCGGCCGCAGGCTCGGGCCGTCGCTGACGATGCCGCGCTTGGCGTCGTCCTTGGCCTTCTTGTCGGCGGCCTTGCGCACCACCGCATCCAGCTCCAGCTGGCTGACCAGGCCCAAGGTCACCGGGTCCACCGGCTTGATGTTGGTGGAGTTCCAGTGGGTGCGGTTGCGCACCTGGTCGATGGTGGCCTTGGTGGTGCCGAGCAGCTTGGCGATCTGGCTGTCGGCCACTTCCGGATGGCTGCGCAGGAACCAGGCGATGGCGTCCGGCCGGTCCTGGCGGCGCGACACGGGCGTGTAGCGCGGGGCCTTCTTGTTGGGCTTCAGCAGCTCGGCGTGGCGGCTCTTCTGCGCCTTCATGCGGTAGGCAGGGTTGTCCTGGGCCGCGTCCAGCTCCTCGCGCGAGAGCTGGCCGTTGGCGATCGGGTCGGCGCCGCGGATGTCGCGCGCCACTTCGCCGTCGGCGATGCCCTTCACCTCGAGCGGATGCAGGCCGCAGAAGTCGGCGATCTGCTCGAAGGTCAGCGAGGTGTTGTCCACCAGCCAGACGGCGGTGGCCTTGGGCATGAGGATCGTGTCGACCATGGCGACGGGCTCCAGAAACGACGGCGCCCGGCCTTTCGGCCGGGCGGGATGATCCAACAGCGTATACGGCGCTTTCGATGTGAAGAAAACGGCTTTCCCACTAGTGGCGGCCGCAAAGGGCGATCAGTTGCACCGCGTCCTGCGGCGCGGCGCTCTTGATGTCATTGTCGAAGTAGCAGAACACCGCCTTGCGGTCCTGGCGCCAACCCTTGACGGCCTCGGCCAGGGACTTCAGCTGCGCTTCGGAATAACGGCCGTGGTAGCGCCCGCCCGGGCCGTGGGCGCGCATATAGACGAAGCTGGCGGTGGCCTCCCAGGGCGAGGGCGCGTCGTGGTGGTCGGAGATGCACAGGGCCACGTCGTGCTCGGCCATCAGGGCGAAGATCTCCGGCGCGTACCAGCTCGGGTGGCGGAACTCGACGGTGCAGCGCCGCTTCTTCGGCAGCCGGTCCAGGAAATAGGCCAGGCGCTCGCGGTCCAGCCTCAGGGACGGCGGCAGCTGGAACAGGATCGGGCCGTAGTGATCGCCGAGCCCCTCCATGCGCCCCAGGATCAACGCCAGGCTGTCCTCCGGCTCCTTCAGCTTCTTGTTGTGGGTGAGGAAGCGCGAGGCCTTCCAGGCGAACAGGAAGCCCTCGGGCACGGCGTCGCGCCAGGCGGCCACCGCCTTCTCCGTCGGCAGGCGGTAGAAGGAGGCGTTGATCTCCGCCGTGGAGAAGCGGCTGGCATAGTAGGCCAGATGGTCCTTGACCCTGACCTCGGACGGGTAGAACGGCCCGCGCCAGTCCTTGTAGCTCCATCCCGAGCAGCCGATGCGCAGGTCGGTCATGATCTCCCAAAATCGCCATGGCCCCGGCGGTTCCGGCTGTTCAGCAGCTTAAAATCCTGGAGCTGCTGGGTCCTCGGCTCGGCTTGAGCCTGTCCTCGGGCCAGCATGACGCCCGAACCCGGGGGCTTCGCTCGTTGGCCGAGGATGACGAGCTTCACAGTGTCAGCACCACCTTGCCCACGTGGTCACCCGCCTCGAGATAGGCATGCGCCTCGGCCGCCTGCTCCAGGGGGAAGGTCTTGTCGACGATCGGGCGGAAGGCGCCGCTTTCGATCAGGGGCCACACCTCGCGTTCGACCGACACCGCCAGCGCGGCCTTCTCGTCGGGGCTGCGCGGGCGCAGGCGCGAGCCGGTCAGGGTGAGGCGCTTGATCTGCACCGGCATCAGGTCGGTCGTCACCGTCGAGCCCGCGAGGAAGGCGATGAACACCAGCCGGCCGAACGGCTTCAGCACGGCCAGGTCCTTGGCCACGTAGTCGCCGCCGACCATCTCCAGCACCACGTCGGCCCCGCCCATCTCCTTGACCGCCTCGACGAAATCGCCGCGGCCGACGTCCAGCGACAGGTCCGCGCCCAGCGCCTCGGCCTGGCCGCGCTTGCGGGCCCCGCGCGAGGTGGCGATCACCCTTGCGCCGCGGGCCTTGGCCAGCTGGATCGCCGTCACCCCGATGCCCGACGTCGCCCCGTGCACCAGCAGGGTCTCGCCGGCCTTCAGCGCCCCGATCTCGAACACGTTGGAGAAGACCGTGAACACCGTCTCGGGCAGGGACGCCGCCTCGGTGAAACCGAGGCCCGCCGGGATCGGCAGGGCGTGGCGGGCGTCGACCACGGCGTACTCCGCATAGCCCCCGCCGCCGAGCAGGGCCGTGACCCGGTCGCCGACCTTCCAGCGCGGCGCGCCCTGGCTCGCAAGCAGGGGGCCCACCGCGGCGACCTGGCCGGCCGCCTCCAGCCCCAGCCCCGGCGGCGCGCCGGGCGGCGGCGGATAGGCCCCGTTCCTCTGGGCGATGTCCGGACGGTTGACCCCGGCCGCCTTGACGGCGATCAGGATTTCGCCGGGGCCGGGCTCGGGACGGAGCGCCGGACCGGCCTTCAAGGCCGAGGCGGGGCCCTTGCCGCCGTCGATATGGATCGCGGTCATGGTCGCGGCGGTCATCGGGGCCTCTCGAAGTTTGGCGGCCAGTTCTTTGAGCATTGGCCCACTCGCGTCATAATCCCGGCGCAGGACCGGAGCAAAGGGAGACGCGCCCATGCTGGACGAACCGGCCGAACCGCGGCGAGCCCGCGGGTTCGCCCTGATCGACCTGGCCAAGGAGGACCTCGACCTCTACGGCACGGAAGAGCTGGAGGAACGCATCGAGCATCTGCAGGCGGAGCTTTCCCGCACGAAGAGCCAGCTCGACCGCAAGAAGGCCGGCCGCGCCGCCGCCGACGCCCTGTTCAAATTCGGCAAGGATTAACGGTCCATGGCGTTAACTGGCACGCGGGTTGCATTAACTTGCTGGTAACCATGTGCCTGGGAGGGCGGGTCATATGATCGAAGCGAACGGCGGCGCCGCGAACCGCTGGCGCGCCAGCGGGGTCCAGGACTTCGCCTCGTCGGAACTGTTCGACCGCACCTTCCAGGAAGGGATGGAGCTGGTCGAGGAGACCGCCGCCTATCTGGATGGCGCGGGCCGCCAGGATTCCAAGCTGCTGTCGCGCGCCTCCGCCCTCGCCTACGCCGGCGAGAGCATGCGCCTGACCACGCGCCTGATGCAGGTGGCCTCGTGGCTGCTGGTGCAGAGGGCCGTGCGCGAGGGCGACATGAATCCTTCCGAGGCCTGCCAGGACCGCTATCGCCTCGCCGAGCCGGCCGCCGAGGAGACCCGGCCGCCCCCCACGCCGGCCGACGAACTGCCGTCCGGCCTGCTGCAACTGCTCGACCGTTCGGCCCGCCTCTACGAGCGGGTGCTGCACCTGGATCGGCGCATGTACAAGGAAGAGCCGGTCGGCGAGGCCGAGCATCCGGTCCTGTCTCAGATCGAGAAGCTGAACGCCGCTTTCGGCGGAAAGTGAGCCAAAACGGCGCCGTCCGGGCGCCGAAATGAGGCACAATGCAAAAGGCCGGCCCAGACGGACCGGCCTTTTCTTGTTCGCGCTATCGCCTCGCGGCCGACTCGAGCGCGTCTTTCGCAGCCTGGGGGCGCGGCAGGACGTCGCAGCGCCCGCGCCCAGCCGGCGCCCGGAAAGACTACTTCTTGAGGAAGCCGCCGTACTTGGCCGCGAAGCGCGACACGCGGCCGCCGCGGTCCAGCAGTTGCTGGTTGCCGCCGGTCCAGGCCGGGTGGGTCTTCGGGTCGATGTCGAGGTTCAGGGTCGCGCCTTCCTTCCCGTAGGTCGAACGGGTCTGGTAGGACGTGCCATCGGTCATCACCACGGTGATGAAGTGATAGTTGGGGTGGGTGTTCTGCTTCATCGTCTGACCGAACGGATGGCCGCCGGCGAAGGCGGGTGAAATCAAGGAATGGGGCCTATACAGAACCCCCCCCGGAAAGGCAAGTGCGGCCGACTTTCCGGGCGTGGTCGCGCTTGGCGCTGCTTGAGCGCCACGTGACCTGGGCGCTATCGCGCTTCGCGCTGCTCGAGGGCCATGTGATGAACCGCTCGGCCGGCCGGCAGCCATAGACGCGGCTCGAAATCCAGTGCTGACATGCCGGCCTCAACCGGCCGGGAGCCCGTCTTGAAGCGTCATTTCGCCTATCTGATCCTGGCCGCCATGGCGCTCGGGGTTCTCGCCGGCTTCGTGCTCAACCACGTCCTGACGCCCGCCGGGGCCAAGGACGCGGCGGCCAACCTGTCGATCATCACCGACGTGTTCCTGCGGCTGATCCGCATGGTGATCGCGCCTCTGGTGTTCACGACCCTGGTGGTCGGCATCGCCCACATGGAGGACACCGCCGCGGTCGGCCGGGTGGGGATCAAGAGCCTGGGCTGGTTCCTGTTTGCGGCCCTGGTGTCGCTGGTGATCGGCCTGGTGATGGTGCAGCTGATCGAGCCCGGGGTAGGGGTGAACCTGCCCCGCGACGCCGCCGCCGAAGGCGCCGCCAACGTCTCGACCGCCACCTTCACCCTGCGCGACTTCATCGCCCACCTGGTGCCGACCTCGATCGCCGACGCCATGGCCAAGAACGAGATCCTGCAGATCGTGGTGTTCTCGCTGTTCGTCGGCACGGCCATCGCCCAGCTGGAGAACAAGGCCCCGGCGCTGATCGTCCTGGCCGAGCAGGTGGCCCAGGTGATGCTGAAGGTGACCAGCTACATCATGATGCTGGCGCCGCTGGTGATCTTCGCCGCCCTGGCCTCGACCATCGCCACCCAGGGCCTGGGCATCATCGTGGTCTACGCCAAGTTCGTCGGCGGCTTCTACCTGGCGCTGGCGATCCTGTGGGCGCTTCTGCTGGCCGCCTCGGTCCTCGCCGTGGGCAAGCGCCTGCCGGAGTTCATCCAGACGGTGCGCGAGCCGGCCCTGATCGCCTTCTCCACCGCCACCTCCGAGGCCGCCTATCCGGGGCTGCTGGAAGGCCTGCAGCGCTTCGGCGCGCCGCGCAAGATCGTCAGCTTTGTGCTGCCGCTGGGCTATTCGTTCAACCTGGACGGCTCGACGATGTACACCACCTTCGCCGCGCTGTTCATCGCCCAGGCCTACGGTATCCATCTGACGCTCGGCCAGCAGGCGCTGATGATGGCGATCCTGATGATCACCTCCAAGGGCATCGCCGGGGTGCCGCGCGCCTCGCTGGTGGTGATCCTGGCGGTGCTGCCCTACTTCCACATCCCGCAGGAGGGCATCGCCCTGGTGCTCGGCGTCGACCACCTGCTCGACATGGGTCGCAGCGCCACCAACGTGGTCGGCAATTCGGTGGCCACGGTGCTGGTGTCGAAGTGGGAGGGTCAGCTCGCGCCGCTGACCACCGAAGAGAAGGCGGCCGCCGCCTAGCCCTGCGCCGCCCGCAGCCGCTCCAGGATCTGCGGCATCAGCTCGAGGTTGGAGGCGACGATGTTGCCGGTCTCGAGCACGTCCTCGGCCGGGTCGATGCCCGAGATCTTGCCGCCGGACTCGGTGACCAGCAGGATGCCGGGAGCGATGTCCCAGGGGTTCAGGGAGCGCTCCCAGAAACCGTCGTAGCGGCCCGCCGCCACCCACGCGAGATCCAGGGCGGCCGAGCCGAAGCGGCGGATGCCGGAGACGCGCTGGGTCAGCTGGTGCAGCTCCTTGAGGAACTGGGCGTGGCCGGGACGGCCGGCGAAGGGGATACCGGTGGCGAGGATGGTCTCGACCAGTTCGCGCCGCGCCGCCACGCGCAGGCGCTTGTCGTTCATGAACGCGCCCTTGCCCTTTTCGGCCCAGTAGAGGTCGCCGGTGGCCGGGTTGTAGGTCACGCCCGCCACGATCACCCCCTCGCGGCTCAAGGCGATGTTGACCGCGAAGTGCGGGATGGCGTGCAGGAAGTTGGTGGTGCCGTCGAGCGGATCGATGATCCAGGTGTGGGTCTTGTCGGAGCCCTCGGTCTTGCCGCTCTCCTCGGCCAGGAAGCCGTAGCCGGGGCGCGCCTTGGTGAGCTCCTCGATCAGCACCTGCTCGGCCTTGATGTCGGCGGCCGAGACGTAGTCGCCGAGGCCCTTCTTGGACACCTGGAGTTCGGAAAGCTCGCCGAAGTCGCGCGCCAGGCCGCGGCCCGCCTTGCGGGCGGCGTCGATCATCACCTTGAGCAGGGCAGAGGGCGTGGACACGGGTCAGGGCCTCGTCGGAAACGGGCGCGGACCCTAATGGCCCAGGGGTCGCGAAGCAATGCTTGTGAGGCGGCGGCCCCTGGAACGCGAGAGAGGATCGGCGGAAAGCCCGCCGCCTCCCCGTGCTCAGACCGCTCTACAGCCGGCCGTTGATGATCGCCTTGGCCCGGGCGCGGGTCTTGGGGCCGTGATCCAGATGCTTGGCGTGGGCGGGGATCACCGTGCGGTTCTCGCCGCCCTGGCCGCCGAGCGGCGGCCCCTCGTCGAGCTCCATGTCGGCCGCGACATTGGGGCTCAGGCCGTAGCGTTCGGCATTGTCCTTGGGGTCCTTGGCCATGGGCGCGTGCTCCTTCCCCGGATCAACCGGGGGAAGCGGCCGATGTTCCGGGGCCGATGGCGATGGCCTGGCGCTGCCGCTCCGCCGCCTGAGCGCGGGCGATCGCCGCCAGGAACGCCGTCACCGCCGCGCCCGGTCCTTGCGGATGGCTCCAGACCGCGTTCGACGCAGCGATGAAATCCGCCCCGGCCTGCACCACCGGACCGCAGTTCTCGGGCGTGATGCCGCCGATGGCCACGCAGGGCGTCTGCATGGTCTCCTGCCAGATGGACAGGATCTCGAGCTCGCAGGCGGTCGGGGCCGCCTTGGTCGTGGTGGGGAACATGGCGCCGAAGGCCACGTAGTCCGCCCCCGCCTCGGCCGCTTCCATGGCCAGGTGACGGCTGTCGTGGCAGGTGACGCCGATCATGGCGCGCGCGCCCATCACCCGCCGCGCCTCGGCGTAAGGCGCGTCCTCCTGGCCGACATGGACCCCGTCGCAGCCGAGCTTCGACGCCAGGTCCGGGCGGTCGTTGAGGATCACCGCCGCCTCGTGGGCGTGGGCGAGCGGCAGGACGGCGCGGGTCACGCGCTCGATCTCGGCGTCCGGCACGTCCTTCAGCCGCACCTGCAGGGCGGCCACGTCGCCGGCGGCCAGGGCCTCCTCCAGCGCCCTCAGGAAGGCCGGCAGGTCGGCGATCCTCGGCGGGGTGATCAGGTAGAGGCGGCAGTCGGTGTCGGGCATGCCCTGCCGCTAGGCCGCCCCATGGCTTTCGTCAACCAGCGCCTGCCGTCAATGCAGGAGCAGCCAGCGCAGCAGCTCGGCGACCAGGGCGACGGCCAGCCCGCTGCCCAGCGCTATGCCGAAGAACCAGGCCAGGCGCCGCCCCAGGGGCGGCTGCGGCGGCGGAGGCGGCTCAATGGTATCCCGCACCGCTCGCCACCTTGCCGCGGAAGATCCAGTAGACCCAGGCGCTGTAGCCCAGGATGAAGGGCAGGAGGATGCCCACGCCGATCAGCATCAGGGTCAGGGCCTGGGGGCTGGAGGCCGCCTGCTCGTAGGTCACCGCATAGGGCACCACGAACGGCATGAAGCCCACCGCCAGGCCGACATAGCCCGACAGGAAGGCGAGGAAGGCGCCGATCAGCGGCGCATGGGTGTGGGCCTCGCGGCTGCGGGCGCCGAAGAAGGCCATCATCAGGCCCACCAGACCCATCATCGGGATCGGCAGCAGGGGCAGCAGACGCAACTGGTCCAGCCCTTGCGGGCCGACGCCCCAGCGCAGGGCGACCACCGGGTGGATGAACAGGGTGGCGATGCTGACCGCGGCCAGGATCACCCCCACGGCCACGGCGGCCTTCTGCATCCAGCCGCGGGCCCGGTCGTGCAGCGGCCCTTCGGCCTTGACCACCAGCCAGCCGCCGCCGAGGAGGACGTAGCCGGCGACCAGGCCGAGCGCCACCACCAGGGTGTAGGGCGTGGCCCAGTCGAGCGGCTGACCGATGAAGCGGTCGTCCGCCACCTTGACCCCCTGGATGAAGCCGCCGAGCACGCAGCCCTGGGCCAGGGCGGCCAGCAGCGAGCCGCCGAAGAAGGCCGCCGTCCAGAACGGCTTGCCGCGGCGCCCGCCGTGCAGGCGGAACTCGAAGGCCACCCCACGCAGGATCAGGCCCATCAACATCAGGATCACCGGCAGGTAGAAGGCCGGCATCAGGATGGCGTAGGCCGTGGGGAAGGCGATCATCAGCCCGCCGCCGCCCAGCACCAGCCAGGTCTCGTTGCCGTCCCACACCGGGGCGATCGCGGCCATCATGGTGTCGCGCTCGCGGCTGTCGGCGGCGAAGGGGAACAGGATGCCGATGCCGAGGTCGAAGCCGTCGAGCACCACATAGAGCAGCACGGCCACGGCCAGGACGCCGGCCCAGATCAGCGGCAGGTCAAGCGTCATGCGGCGCCTCCAGCGAAGCGGCGCCGAGCGGCGACCCGGGCGCGCGGTCGGGCGATGGCGGCTCATGAGCTGCCGGAACCGGCCCCTCGCCGATCAGGCGCAGGATGTAGAGGGCGCCGACGCAGAACACGACGGCGTAGACGATCAGGAAGGCCAGCAGCGAGATCGACACCTGGGCCGGGCCGACCGGGGCGACGGCGTCGGCGGTGCGTAGCCAGCCGTAGATCACATAGGGCTGGCGGCCGACCTCGGCGGTGGTCCAGCCGGCGATCACGGCGACGAAGCCCGCCGGCCCCATCAGGGTGACGAAGGCGAGGTAGGGCCGGGCCCGGTCGAGCCGCCCGCTCAGCCACAGGACCGCCCCGGCGATCCCGTGCAGGATCATCAGCACGCCGAGGCCCACCATCACCCGGAACGCCCAGAACACCACCGCCACCGGCGGCTGGTTCCTGGCGCCCACCTCCTTGAGCCCGGTGACCACCGCGTCGGCGCGCCCGTGGGTGATCCAGCTGCCGAGCTCGGGGATGGCGAGGGCGAAGCGGTTGCCCTGCCCGCCGCGGTCGGGCCAGGCGATGACGTTGAAGGCCTGGTGGCCCTTGGTGTCCCAGAAGGCCTCGATGGCGGCCAGCTTGGCCGGCTGCACCTCGGCCACCTGCTTGCCGGCGGCGTCGCCAATCAGGAGCTGGAGCGGGGCGACCACCAGGGCCATGCCGATGGCCATGCGCAGGGCGATGCGCGACTCCGCCTGCCCCGGCCGCTTGAGCAGCATGAAGGCCGAGGCCGCCCCGACCACCAGGGCGGTCGACAGATAGGCCGCCATCACCATGTGGGCGAAGCGCAGGGGCATGGTCGGCGAGAAGATGGCCTTCCACCAGTCGGTGACGATGAAACGGCCGCGCCCGTCGATCACGAAGCCCACCGGATGCTGCATCCAGCTGTTGGCCGAAATGATCCAGAAGGCCGAGGACAGGGTGCCGGCGGCGACGATGCAGGTGGCCAGGAAGTGCAGCTCCTTGCCCACCTTCTGGCGGCCGAACAGCATCACCCCCAGGAAGCTGGCCTCCAGGAAGAAGGCGGTCAGCACCTCGAAGCCCAGCATCGGGCCAATGGCCGGCGAGGCCCTGGCGGCGAACACGCTCCAGTTGGTGCCGAACTCGTAGCTCATCACCACCCCGGACACGACGCCCATGCCGAAGGACAGGGCGAAGATCTTGATCCAGAAGCGGTAGAGGGCGTCGAAGGCGTCGCGCTTGGTGACCAGCCACAGCCCTTCCAGCACCGCGAGGTAGCTGGCCAGGCCGATGGTGAAGCTGGGGAAGATGATGTGCCAGGCGATGGTGAAGGCGAACTGCAGCCGCGCCAGCAGGATCGCGTCCAGGTGCATCACAAGCCCCATCGGTAGCCTGGATGACTGTCTACATCGTCCAGGCCGGCGGCAAAAGAATCATCGCTCATATTTGTTTCACCGGGACGCAAGATTCTTTATGCGAATGAGTTGCAACGGCATTCGCATTGCGCTACATAAGAATGGCTCGCAAAGGCGAAGGTCCGGCGCGGCGGGAACACGAAGTCACATGTACGTCTGCAACTGCAACGGCATCCGCGAACGCGACGTCCACCAGGCCATCCAGGCCGGTGCGCAAAAGCCCGCAGACGTGTTCCGCCATTGCCAGGGCGCCGCCCAGTGCGCCAAATGCGTCTGCGACATGCGGTGCCTGATTCAGGAGTCCAAGGAGGCCCTGAGCTACGCCGCCGAATAGGAGGCGCACATGCAGGGCGACCGCGAGATCATCAAGCTGCTCAACGCCGTGCTCACCAACGAGTTGACGGCGGTGAACCAGTATTTCCTGCATGCCCGGATGCTGCAGAACTGGGGCCTGAACGCCCTCGGCAAGGTGGTCTACGACGAATCCATCGAGGAGATGAAGCACGCCGACAAGCTGATCAAGCGCGTGCTGTTCCTCGACGGCCTGCCCAATCTGCAGGACCTGCACAAGCTGGGCATCGGCGAAAACATCGGCGAAGTCCTGCGCGCGGACCTGGCGCTGGAGATGCGCGGCCGCGACACCCTGGTGGCCGGCGTCGCCCAGTGCGAGACGGCCCGCGACTTCGTCAGCCGCGAGGTGCTGGTCGACATCCTCGAGGACACCGAGGAGCACATCGACTTCCTGGAGACCCAGATCAGCCTCCTGGGCTCGATCGGCGAGCAGAACTACCTGCAGTCGGCCATGGGGGAGATCGAGGAGTAGGCGCTACGTCTCCCTCAGGCGCCGGAACGCCTCCAGCGCCCGTTCGCGCGCCTCCGCGTGGTCGACGATCGGCGGCGGGTAGCCCTTGGCCCCGCCCGCCTCCCACGGCTTGTGGATCACCCGGGCCGGCAGGTCCTTCAGCTCGGGAACCCACCGCTTCACGTAGTCGCCCGCAGGATCGTACCGCTCGCCCTGTCCGATCGGGTTGAAGATGCGGAAGAACGGCTGGGCGTCGGCGCCGCAGCCCGCGCTCCACTGCCAGTTGGCCGGGTTGTTGGCCTCGTCGGCGTCGACCAGGCAATCCCAGAACCAGGCCTCGCCCTCGCGCCAGTCGATCAGCAGGTGCTTGATCAGGAACGAGGCGACCACCATCCGCACCCGGTTGTGCATGAAGCCGGTGGCCCACAGTTGACGCATGCCGGCGTCGACCAGGGGATAGCCGGTGCGGCCCTCCTGCCAGGCCTTGAGGCCCTTGGGATCATCGCGCCAGGGAAAGGCGTCGAAATCGCGCCGGAGATTGCGGCGCGCCAGATCGCCGTAGCGCCAGAGCAGGTGATGGTTGAACTCGCGCCAGCCGATCTCGGCCATGAACCTTGCGTTCTCGCCGCACGCCGCCCTCACCTGCCGCGGCCCGATCTCGCCCCAGTGCAGGTGCGGCGACAGGCGCGAGGAAGCATCCAGGTCGGGCCGGTCGCGCACCTCGGCGTAGTCGTCCAGTCGCCGCCGGAAGCGCGACAGCGCCTCGTGCGCGCCCGCGTCGCCGGGCGTCCAGGGGTCGAAGCCGCCGGACCAGTCGGGCTTGGCCGGATGCAGCTTCCAGTCCTTCAGGTCGTCCGATGCCGGCCAGCGGTCTGGCCCAGGGATGCGGGACGGCGCGCGATGGATCGTCTCGTCTTCGATCAGGCGCTCGGCCGCCCGCCAGAAGGGGGTGAAGACGCCGTAGGGCCGGCCCTCGCCGGTCTTCACCGTCCAGGGCTCGACCAGCAGGGAGGCGTTGAACGAGCGGGCGCCGAGCTCGGCCTTCAGGTCGGTGTCGCGCACCGTGGCCGCCGGCCCGTAGAGGCGGTTCCACACCACCTCCGCCCCGAGTTCCTCGGCCAGCCCCGGGACGATCATCGCCGGGTCGCCCTGGCGCAGGACCAGGCGCGAGCCGCGATGGCGCAGGTCGGCGTCCAGCGCCTTCAGCGACTTGTCGAGCCACCAGCGCGAAGCCGCGCCCCACGGGCGGCCGTCGGACGCCTCGTGCAGAATGAACAGCGGGACGACCGGCCGCCCCGTCTGCACGGCGGCGTGCAGCGCCGGATTGTCGGCCAGGCGCAGGTCCTGGCGGAACCAGACGATGATCGGGTTCATGGCTCAGGCGGCCTTCGGCAGCGATGCCAAGGGCCCGCGCGACGCCCTCGGAGCCTCCCTCCCCCGCAAGCGGGAGAGGAAGTCGTCACTCCGCCGCCTGGCGGTCCACCGTCACGGTCTGGGCCAGTTCGCCGCCGGCGTACTTCTTGGCCATGGCGGCGGTGGACACGGGCTTGATCTTCGAGGCCCAGCCCTCGCAGCCGAATTGCAGGAAGCGCTCCTTGCAGATGGCGCTCATGGCCGCCTTGGCCGGCTTGAGGTAGGCGCGCGGGTCGAACTCGCCGGGCTTCTCGGCCAGCAGCTTGCGGATGGCGGCGGTCATGGCCATGCGGTTGTCGGTGTCGATGTTGACCTTGCGCACGCCGTGCTTGATGCCGCGCTGGATCTCCTCCACCGGCACGCCCCAGGTCTGGGGCATCTGGCCGCCGTACTGGTTGATGACGTCCTGCAGGTCCTGCGGCACCGACGAGGAGCCGTGCATCACCAGGTGGGTGTTGGGCAGGCGGCGGTGGATCTCCTCGATCACGTGCATGGCCAGGACGTCGCCGTCGGGCTTGCGCGAGAACTTGTAGGCGCCGTGGCTGGTGCCCATGGCGATGGCCAGGGCGTCGACGCCGGTGGCCTTGACGAACTCCACGGCCTGGTCGGGATCGGTCAGCAGCTGGCTGTGGTCGAGCTTGCCCTCGAAGCCGTGGCCGTCCTCCTTCTCGCCCATGCCGGTCTCCAGCGAGCCCAGCACGCCGAGCTCCCCTTCCACCGACACGCCGCAGGCGTGGGCCATGTCGACCACCTGCTTGGTCACGGCGACGTTGTAGTCGTAGTCGGCGGGGCTCTTGCCGTCGGCCTTCAGGCTGCCGTCCATCATCACGCTG
>Ga0310811_10000818_pt1 | contig 40030 bp, 48 predicted proteins | sample YCmetagenome_FD_207642 | JGI IMG/M metagenome (GOLD analysis project Ga0310811, IMG submission 207642) | Soil microbial communities from experimental microcosm in Duke University, North Carolina, United States - YC | ecosystem: Engineered > Artificial ecosystem > Soil microcosm > Unclassified ... | reverse complement strand
GGCTGCCGAGCTGGCTGTAGAGCTGGCTGCCGAGCTGGCTGTCGAGCTGGCTGTCGAGCTGGCTGACGAGCTGGCTGTCGAGCTGGCTGTCGAGCTGGCTGACGAGCTGGCTGTCGAGCTGGCTGTCGAGCTGGCTGACGAGCTGATCGCGCAGCGGTTTCTTCGCCTTGAGCGAGAGCAGGAGCCCCGCGGCGAGCGACGCCGACATGGGCGAATCGAACCAGAGGTACACCGGCGCCTTCTCGCCGATTGCCTCGTACATGGCCGTGATGGCGGCCTGCGCGCGCGGGCGGTCCGCTCGTTCGGTACAGCAGCCGTGAGTCAGCCACTCCGCGCGCCACGTCGCAACGCGCGCCTCTTGTGCCTCGGTGAGTTTCGTAAGCTTCTTCTTTGCCATCAGGCCGCGAGCTCCTCTTGTGCGTAGAGGCCACCCAAGGCCTCGGGGTATTCGATACGTGCGAGCTGCACGCCGCACGTTTTGCGCAACATCTCGGCGGGGCGCTTTTCCCAATTCGAACCGGCCTTGACGACACCTGCGCGCTTCGCTTGCTCGATGGTGTACTTGAGCCGCGTCGGCTCGGGATTGAGCCGGTTCCATGTCTCGTACTCCGCGTACGTGTCGTCACCGCCGATGTAGCGGAAGTACTTGCAGTCGGGGTGTTGCTTCGCACGGGAGATGAGCATGTGCGCCGTCATGGTCGGCCTGCCCTCGACGACGTGGAACATGTCGAGCGAGGTGAGCGCGGTCAGCCCCATCTCGCGCCCGCGCAGGATGACCGCGAAGATCGCCTCTTTGTTGCCGAGCTTTTGGTACAGCCGCGAATTGAAAAGCGTCTCCGCCAAGATCGAGGCCGCTTTCAGCGTCTGCGGCTGCAGCTGCTGCTCGTATGCAGAGAGGGCCGGCGCAGAAGGAGCGGAGCTTTGCGCGGGCGCCAAAGTCGTGACAGGCGCCGGCTGCTGTGGCGCGACGACAAGCTCGGTGCGCGGCTCGGGCGTCTGTTGGGGAGCAGGGGTGGGCACCGGCGCCGACGCGGGAGCCGGCTCATCGTCAAACTCCCCGGTTGGCGCGACCAGCGGTTGAGATGCGCGCTCCTCGAAGATCTCGTCAAAGTTTACCGGCAGCGTGTCGACGAGGGTCACCAGCTCACGCGCGATGGCCAGATTCTTCAGGTTCTGCGCATCGTAGAAAGCGGCGGCAATGGCCGGGCTAAAGAGCTTGTGCGTGACGTTTTTCTGAACACGCTCGAGAATCGTCTCGATGTTGCCGAACTCGTTCAGCAGTGCCGCGGCCTTGACGGGACCGATCCCCGGCACGCCCGGCACGTTGTCGGACTTGTCGCCGACGAGGGCGAGCCAGTCGCGCACCATGGCAGGCGGCACGCCGAGCTTTTCTTGGACGCCCAGCACCTGCAACTGCAGGTCTACGCGGGTGCTCTCCCAGATGACGCGCGGACCGACGAGCTGCATCAGGTCTTTGTCGGCGGTGCACACGGTGATTCCGTTTTCGGGGTCGGCGAGTGCGAGCTTGACGGCGCTGGCGATCACGTCGTCGGCCTCGTAGCCCTCGACCTCCCAGAGCAGGAAGCCGTCGCGGCGCAGGGTCTCTTTCGTGCGCTGCAGCTGCTCGATAGCCGCGTGGTCTTTCTCCGGGCGATTGGCCTTGTATTCCGGGAACTTCGCGCGGCGGTTGCTTTTGGGCGAATCGCAGCAGATGGCGACCGCCTTCGTGTTTCCGGCAATCTTGCGGACGTGGGCGACGCACCGGTCATGCGCGGCGCTGACCTCCTCGTGCACGCTGGAGTGCCAGGCAGCCCAGTAGACGCTGCCGTGATCGATGAGAACAATGTCTTTCATGTGAGCCACTCCTTGAGTGAGGCGTCGACTTGGGCCTTGGGTGACAGCGGCGCGAGCAGCGGCTGCAGCGCAGCGCGCGCGTCCGCGGCGGCCAGCATGGCGGCCTTGAGCGCGTTGTCGGCGCCGCAGTGGTCGCCAGAATCGAGCGCCGCGAGCGCTTGCACGGTGTCGTAGAACACGGCGCGCAGATGGGCGCGCGCCTCGCGGCTGATCGCGGCGGGCGTCGCCGCATCGGTTTCGGTAGCGATCTGTTTCGCAGCAGACATGGTCCCTCCTTGGCGCCGCAGCGCCGGGTAGTCAGATGGCGCGCCGGGCCAGTTCGGCGACGGCTTGGCGCTCGACGTTGGCGGCCCAGTCAACCCAGGGCTCGCCCTTGTGTTGCTCGAGCGCGACCATCGTGCCGAGCTCGTCAGCCAGCACCAGCAGGCGCGGCGTCGACACGGCTGGAAAGCGCGGGCGCGGCGGCTCCGTGTACGCGGGCTGCAGCACGGCGCCTTCGCTCCCGTCGGCGAGCGTGGTGCGGCCGCTCGATGCTGCCGGCATGGCCGACACGTCGATCGGGACACCGCTGGGGAATGGGAGCGCGGTCACGGCAGCACCTCGTGTGATTCGATGCCCCAACTGCCGCCCTTGGCGACGAGCTTGCCGAGCAGCAGGTTCAGGGCCGCGTAGTTCAGCTCATCGTCCATCGGGATTTCTACGCGGAGCAGGGCGGGGCCGTCGTCATCGTGGGCCACCGACCAGGCGCCCTGCTCGACCAGGCTCACGCCTGCCTTGTTGGTGCACTCGAGCACGCACTGGCCCTCGTTGGCCCAACGCGTTCGCACCAGCGCCAGGCTCCAGGCCTGGCCCAAATCGTCGATGTGCTCGGCGTAGAGGATCGCGGGTTCGGTCACGGCATCCCCCAGGTCAGGTAGGGGTGCAGCGCGCCACGGATGCGGCGGTACCGCTTCACAAGCACGGCGCCCGTGCGCTTGAGCAGCCAACGCGCCTCCAACATGTCGACGCAGTAGCGAAAGCCGGCGACGAACTCGCGCTCGTGACTATCGAGCGGCCCGATGCGACGCTCGATGCGCTCGACGTTCGCCGCCAGGCTCACGACGGCACCCCCGATCCGCCGGCTGCGATCTGCGCCATCCGCGCTGCTGTGGTCGATTGCGAGGATTCGCGCGCGACGGCACGCACGCGCTCCAGCTCTGACTGCAGCTCCTCGCGAGTGCCGAGGTGCGGCTGCCGATCGCAGCAGTGGCCGATGGACTCGTTCGCCATCTCGGCCAGCTCGACCGCGAGCGCGGCCATGTCCCACGGGCTCGGCGCCACATGGGTCAGCTTGCCGATGATGCTGATCGCAACGGCGCGCCGCTCGAGATCGCTCCAGACGAGCTTCACTGACCGACGGCCTTCCGAAAGTGGACGACGTTGGCGGGTGCGGGCTCGGCGGTGGTATCGACGACGCGGCGGCCGTCGGCGGGCAGCTCGCGGCACTTCCGGGGCGGAAGCGGCAGGACCAGCACCAACACGGGCTGGTCAGAATCGACGTGAATGGTGGCTTTCAACGGGGGCTCCTGGTTGTGCTCGCCCGGAGTCGGGGCCCCGTAGCCGGTCAGGCCAGGGGGGATGGGGTGCCTGCTGCGAGGCCCCCTCCGAGCGAGGACTCAGGTACACTATCCCTCTTGGGATATATGTCAAGAGGGATAAAACGTTTGGGTACGCAACCGCGCAAAGCCGGCGACCGATTGGCGCGTTCTACCTAGCCATGGCCTACCGCTATCGGATCAGGCCCTGTTCACGAGGGGTGGCAGTGGACGTGACCTCGGGGGACGGGCGCCTACTTCTTACCGTGTTTGGCAGCCACGCCAACGTTCGCCGGGCGCTGCGCGTCTGCATCGACGACCTGTGGGAGCCGCGGAACGACCGCGCCAGCGGGACGCATCGGCTCCTCGCCCACGATGAGCCAACCCGGACGGACGCCAAGCGCCTGGGCGATTAGGACAGCGTGCGCGACGTGCCCACCACCGGCGCGCTTCTTGTTGAGCAGGCGCGAAATCGAACTTTGCGCGACGCCCGACAGCTCCTGCAGCTGCGTCTGCGTGAGCTTCTTGAGCCCCGAGGCCTGAGCAACGGCCTGCATCGCCCCGTGCAACCGAACGGGCATACCGGTCACTTCCAAGGGTGTTGCCACGGTCACTTTCGGCATTCGCAGGCCGATCCTGGCACGGGACATGTATCCCTCTTGACATATATCCCAAGAGGGATAGGCTCCGTCCGATGGTTTCGAAGGGATCGAAGCGCTTCGCCGAACTGTGCAAGCCCCACGGGCGCATGGTGCAGGTCGCGACGGAGCTGGGAGCTCGACAGAATCTGGTGAGCCGCTGGGCGTCGGGAGACCGAAAGCCGAGCGCGCCGTGGCGCATCAAGATCAAGACGCACTACGGCATCGACCTGCCGGAGTGGGACGAGGCAGCCCCGGAGCCAGAAGCGGCGGGAGACGCCGCGTGACGCTACTGGTCGGCGCAGACGCCGCGGCCGGGGTAGCGCTTGCTTTTCACGCAACGAAGCCCCTGTGCTGCGCAGTCGCCCTGGTTGCTGCAAAAGACAGGCGGTGCGCATGTCACGAGGAGGTCGTCCCTGCTGGGCTGCTCCTTGACCTTGTAGCCGTAGGGGCAGAGCCGGTGGGCCCGCTGGTGGCACTCCCGCGTCCCGTCGCACTCGATTGCGTAGGTCCGTGCGCCTACCCGCGTCCATTCGGCTCCGCCGCCGCATGCCAGCAGGGCCGCTACGCACACCAGCAACCCAAAGATCGCGCCGCGCGCATCCGACTCCAAAGTCATCGTCACCCACCTCATCGCTCCCGCACCGGGGCGTCAATCGGGGGCGCGCTGACATGATCGCCGCCTCGGTTTTCCTGGCCCTGCTGCCGCTCGGCGCTGCCCTCGTCTACGGGCTCGCCGGCAGCCAGGAGCCGCAGCTCACCCGCCGACCGGAACGCTTCCAGCAGGCGCTGGAGCACGACGGCGACCGGTTCCGGATTGGGGGCAGGCATGGCCGGTAAACTGCTGCTGTTCCCCGCGCCAGCGAGGCCCAAAGGCGCCGGTCGTGCGCGGCTGCTGCGCGCCTGTGCCGCGAGCCAGCTCACCCAAGACGAGCTCGGGGCGCTCGTCGGCACGACCGCGCGTGGCGTGCGGCGGCTGCTGCGCTGCAACCGCAAGCGCGCTGACCGGCTCGACCTGCTTTGTGCCATCGAGGCCGTCACGGCCGGAAAGAATGCTGCGTGAAGGACGAACAAACAAGCGCGGGGATCCGTGAGGCCTACGAGCGAGCGACACAACGTCTGGGCAAGTGGCGGAGCGTCTTAGTGGGCTGGATGATCGGCACGAAGGCTGCCGACGCGCCGGGTGTGAAGGCCTACCGGGACCGCGCCGACGCTGTGCTCATGCTGCGCGTCGAGGTCAATGCGCTCACGGCGCTGCTCATCGCCAAGGGCGTTTTCACCCTCGACGAGTTCATGGCGCAGATCGTCACCGAGTGTGAGCACAAGCAACGGGAGCTCGAGGCCATGTTTCCGGGCTACAAGGCCACCGACGTCGGAATCTCGATCGACCCGAAGATCGCTGCTGAGACCAATTGGCGGATGGGGTTCCCGCCGTGACGCGCGTTCGCGATCTTCCTGTTTCGCTATCCGGCACGCCGCAACTCGGAGCGCGAGCCCGTAACGCGAAGCCCGTGGCGGCCGAATACGGCTGGCTCACGCCGCTGCGCCAGTGCAAGGGCGACACGTCGCAGTGGTTCTTCCGGTGCCGCTGCGGCGTCGAAATCATGCGCGCGCTCGGCCATGTCCGGCGCCAGGTGCGTGATGGCAAGGTCCCGAAGTGCGGGCAGGGCTGCCGCTTCGTGCCCGACCAGAAGGCGGCATCGTGAACACGCCCGGCTCAATAGAGCGCCGCGATCGCTATTCGTGGCGGTGGCGCGTGCGTTGTGGCGGGAAGCTCGTCACGGTGGCCAGCGGTGCCTGCGAGGGCAACGCGGTGCCGGCGCGCGATGCCCAATTCCCGTCGGGCCGAGTGGTCTACTTCATCGCGCTCGACAATCTCGTGAAGGTGGGCTGGTCCGATAACGTTTCCGGTCGTCAACGAACGCTCGAGCTGGCAACCGGACGCAAAATGCAGCTGCTATGCAGCGTGCCGGGCGGCCTAGAGCTCGAGCGCTTTTTGCACGACTGCTTTCGCGAGTATCGTGAGCAGGGCGAGTGGTTCCGCAATGAGGGGCCGGTGGCGCGTGCGCTCGACGCACTGATCCGTCTAGATCAGGAGGCAGCGGCGTGAGGCTCTTGACGAAACGCGAAGCGGCCGAACGTTGCCGGTGCTCGGTCGCGGCATTCGACGCGCACGTGCGACCTGCGCTCACGCCAAAGAAGATTGGTCGGCGCGTGCTGTTCCTCGAATCGGATCTCGACGCATGGGCAGAATCACTCTCAAGCGACGGAAAAACCAAGCCTGGACGCTCACCCGCAACTCGCCCAACGAAAACTGGCGCGCCCGCTTCACCGCTGATGGTCGCACTACTGAGCGGTCCACGGGCACAAGAGACGAGGGCAAAGCTAACGCAGAGGCCGCGCGCCTCGTCGCCGCTGCTCGAGCTGGAGAGCTCCGAATCGCCAAACGTGCACCTCGCGTCGGTGGTGCACCTGCACTCGAGGATCTCGTAAGCGCATGGCAAGAATGGCTGACAACCACGCACGCGGAGCCAACGCGGGACGTTTGGCGGGACTACGCGCGCTCGCATTTCGTGCCGTTCTTTGGGTCGGTCGAGAAGCTGACCGAGGCGGGCTGCGCGGAGTATCGGCGGCGGCGCCTTGGCAAGGTGCTGGCGTCGACCGTGCGACACGAGCTCACCGCGCTCCGCAATCTGGTGTCGTTTTGTGCCCTCGAGGAAATTGGCGCGCTGCCGGCGGCATTTCCGATTGCCGGCGTGCCCAAGAACGTGACGGGCAAGGCGCACCCCGTCCGGCGCCGTACCGCGGCCGACGCAATCTCCCCCCAGGAGACGCTGCGCATCATCGCCAAGCTGCCGGAGTGGGGCGGGCGGAAGGGGCCGCCACGGCGCGACCTGGCGCGCAAGCGAACATACAAGGCCAAGCTGTTCCCGATCCGGGCGCGCTTCGTGGTGGGCTACGAGACTGGGCTCCGGCCCGCAACGCTCGACAAGCTCAGCGTGCCCGAGCACTACGCCAAGGGCTCGCCGGTGCTGCGCATCACGGCGGACATCGACAAGGCGCGCTGGGCGCGCGACGTGCCCCTAACGCGCAAGGCCAGGGCGGCCCTCGACGCCGTGTGTCCGGACGCTGGGCTGATATTCGGTTGGCACGACTACCGGCCGCACATCAAGGCGGCGGCCACGGCGGTGCTGAAGGGCGAGGCGGCCAAGCGGTTTGCGGGGTCACACCTACGGTCGGCCTTTACGACGCACGAGCTCGAGCAGGGCAAGAGCATCGTGGGTATCCAGTACCGGGTGGGGCACAAGCTGCTGAGCACCACGTCCCGCTACGTGAAGCCGTCCTTTCGGGCGGCGCTGGCGACGGTGGATCTGGGGGACCCCCAGAAAAAGCGTTCCAAAAGAAAAACCGCCTGACTTCGGATCAGGCGGTTTTTTCAGTGCAGCGGAGAGGACTTGAACCTCCAAGCCAGTTACGGCGCCAGCACCTCAAGATAACCGGCACGCGATTTCGACCGCGTTTTCACGATGTTGTGACGCGCGGTGCCTCGGCTAAATCCGTCGAGACATTTGGCGATCTGGGGGACCCCCAGGAGACGCGGCCGTGAGCGACGGCATCGTGCTGCCGTTCCGTCGGCCGGCGGCCTCAGGTGGCGCAGCTGTGCCACCGACGCGGGCTCACGCTGGGCTCGCCGTCGTGCTGCAGGTGGTGGACGGCCGGGTCGAATTCCTGTGCGACCAGATCAAGCTGGTCATGCCGCCGGATATGGCGCGCGAGCTCGGCCAAGACATGATCGAGCTGGCCGACAACGCGGAGGGGCGCCGTGGCTGACGCCTGTCCCAGCTGCGGCTGTGCCATCGCGACGGCGCCCGATTCGTCTCAGGAGCTTGAGCGACTGCGTGTCACGCTCGCCAACACGCACGAGGCGCTGGAGGAATCACGGGCGCAACTGAGCCGCGCGCGTTCGCTCCTCGAACGGTCGCTGACGGTGCTTGACGAGCAGCTCGGTATCCGGGCTGACGAGGGCGGGGATGGAGCCGGATGAGCCGCGCCCAGTCCTCCACTACGGCGCCTCGCGCTTCCGCCTTTTCTGGTGGGGGCGAGCCAAATTCTGCGAATCCTGCCCCGGCGGCGAGTGGTGGCCGCTCGAGTGCTTCTCGCCGCACAACAAGGGCCAAGGCGGGCTCGATAACCGATGCAACGCCTGTAGGCTCGCGTACCGGCTCCGGCGTGCTGGCCTCGGTAGTCGCGGCCGCCGACCCTGACGCGCGCCGAGCGAGCCGTGCGACGACGCCAGTCACGCACTGGTCGCGCAAGTGGCCGAGCGAATGCCGCAAGCTCACCGTGACCGTGGGTGAGGGTGGCACGAGCGATGTTTCCCGCGTCACGTGCCCGGCGTGTTTGCAGCTGGTGCGCAAGCGCCACCGGGTCGCGCGCGAGCTGCTCACGATAGCAAAAAAGCATTCTGGCCCGGAGTCCATCGCGGACGCCGAGCGCTTGTTGGCGGAGGCAGAAAGGGACGCAATGGCTGCGAAAAAGACTGATCCGAAGGACGTGAAGACCGAGAAATTCACGCGAAATCTGCGCGTGGTGCTGAAGAACGATGAGGTGGTCGAGCGCGCAAAGCGCAGCGCCTTCCTGCTCGGTGAGATCCAGCAGAAAGAGACCGAGCGCGACGCCGCGAAGAAGCAAGCGAACGCGCACATCGAGGAGCTGGCGTCCGAGATGCATCGCCTCTCCCTCGAGGTGCGCGATGGCGCCGCCTATCGCGACGTGCCGTGCGTGCGCAACTACCTCTACAAGACCGGCACCGTCGAGGAGCGGCGCACCGATACGAACGAGCTGCTCACCGAGCGCGCCATGACCGAGCGCGAGAAACAGCTGGAGCTCGAGCTGAAGGCGCCGAACGGCAAGAAAGACGCGGCGGCTCAGGCCAAGGCGCTCAGCGACGAGGTGGCGAAAGACGTCACGGACAAGGCGACGCCTCTGCCGACAGAAAAGAAGCGCAAGCCGCGCAAACCCAAGGCCACTGCCGGGGCGAGCGCGCAGGCGTGATCATCGGCGGCCTGGATATCAGCCTCACGGGCTTCGGCGCCGTAGCTGTGCCCTCAGGGTGGGACCTCGACTTTGCGCGCGTTGAGCGCACGAGCTTCGGGGTCCCACTCCACAAGGGCGCGAGCACGCGCGAGGTGACGGGTCGACTCCGTGACATCGCGCGCGACGTGCGCACGTGGCTGATCCGTGTTGGCGCGACGCATGTGGTGGCCGAAGATCTGCCGCCACAGCGCGCGTTCAGCACGGTGCCGCTCGCCGAGCTCCGCGGTGTGCTCCGTCTCGAGCTGCTCGACCAAGCTGGGCTCGACCTGCAGTTTGTCAATCTCGCGCACGCGCGAAAGTTGATGCTCGGTGCCAAGCCGCCGGGTGACCCAAAGAAATACGTCGTCGAGGCCCTGCGCACCGTGGGTGGGGACTTCGACGACGCCGACCAGGCCGACGCCTTCTGCACCGTGAACGCGGTGCTGGACGGGCACGGCATTCCGCACCTGCATCACCTGCTTTGGCAGACCCCGCCGAAGCGGGTGCGCGGCAAGGTGCGACGGAGGGCGGCCTGAACTTCGAAGACGAACGCTACGTGCGCATCTACACGCGCAAAACGGTCACCACGAAGCTGCTGGGGTGGGACGGGCGAATGTGTCTGCACGCCCTCCTGCTCGAGGTGGACCGGGCAGGCATCTTAGAACTCGAGGGCCTGGAGCCCGCAGAGGCACTGGCGGCGCTCGCCGACCTACCCTTGGAGCACGCACGCACGGGCGTCGCGAAGCTCCTAGAGCGCGGCGTGGTCACCGTGCACGACAGGGTACTTTTCGTGCCCAACTTCATCCGGGCGCAGGAGGCAACGCAGAGCGATGCCCAGCGCCAGCGAGAGAGCCGAGCAAGAAGGGCGGCGGCGCACCGGGCCGGTTCTCTCCTGGATGAGCTTGTCACGGAACGTGACGACGGGTCACAAGGCGTGACCAAGAGTCACGCGCAGTCACAGCACGTCACAACTGGTCACTCTGTGCTCAGCCGTGCTGTACCAGCCAATCCAGCCGTGCTGGTGGGAGACCGCGCGCAGGGGCGCGCGCCAACCGCCACCCCGGCCGATTCAGAGCCTGCGGCAACGGAGACGAAGCTCACAACCTGTCCGCTGGATCTGCTCGAAAAGGCAGAATCCGTGGGCATTGTGCGTGATTTCGTGGAGCGGTACGGCGTCGAGCCGGAGCAAATCCGCGCTGGAACCCGGGAATTCGTGACGCATTGGACCATCGGAGGCGGCATGGGCCGCCGGGATGCGAATTGGTTCCGAAAGCTTCGCGCTGACCTGAAGTTTAAGTGCGAAACCCCGGGAAAGCTCAAGCCAATCGGCGAGCTGGAGCACGACGCGCAAACGGGCGGCAGGCAAAGCCGCGCCGCCAAATCGGCCAAGGAAGCTGGCGCCAAGGCGATGGCGCTGATGCGTGAGGCCCAAGCAATCGGAGGCACGAAATAGCCATGGTTTACGATGAGGATTGGGACCCCGCAGCCTACGCGCCGGAGGCCGCCGACAAGGGCCACGGCGAAGCCTGGGAGCGCCTGAACAACCAGCTGTTTCTCGAGTGGCAGCGGTTCAACGCGCGCCTGGAGGCGCACGCGGAGCAGCGCGAGAATGACCGCAAGCCGCTTTCCGCCGCCGAGCGCGCGGTGCACGTCGGGCGCTTCCGCGACCTGCTGCACGAGCGTTACGGGCGCTCGGCGGTCGACGCACGGTGGGAGGCCGAGCGCGCCAAGCGGCTCGACGAGCGCGACCAACCGACCCGCGGCGGGAGGCATGCGGCATGAAGGCCTACGTCGTGCTCGAACCCACACACGTCGCCGACGTGCTGCGCGAGGCGCCGACGCTGCGCAAGGCTGTCTATCAGCTGGGCACGAGCGAAACGCGCGCTGCGCAAGGCTGTCTATCAGCTGGGCACGAGCGAAACGCGGCTACGGGCGTTCTGTCGGGCGCAGGGCTTGACCAAGTTGCATCGCGAATGCGGCCGGCGGGGGCTGGCGAAGGCCAATCGTTCGCGTTTGCAGTGGTGCATCAGCGGCATTCAGACACCGCGCGATCTCAGAGGCTTTCCAGGAAGTGACCAAGACTCGAGAGGAGAAAAGTGATGTGCATTCGTCCAAATCGTACCTTTACCCGCGCGCGCGATCATGAGGTGTCACCATGAGCAAGCCAGCAATCGAGCTACCGAGCCCGAGCGAGGCACCACCTGCTCCGACCATTCCGCCGCTATTCGATATGCTGGCCGGCGACCAGCCTGCTGCTGGCGATAGCCACCCGAGCCGCATCCGCCCGCTCGACGACAATGTGCTGCTGTATCTCAAGCCGCGGCCCGAACGCATGAGCGGGAGCCTGCTCGTGCTGCCGGCGAACCGCCAAGGCAAGGCCAATGGCGTGCGCGAGGCCATCGTGCTCGCCACGGGTCCCGGTTGGCGGTTGCGCGACGGTCGCGGCCCGCTCGTGCCGACGGAGGTGGAGCCCGGCATGTGCGTGGTAGTCGACGAGCGCGCGGGGCAGGACTGGTCGCTGGATGTGGCCAAGCCCCGCACGAATCCCCGCGGTTGCAGCTGGGAGAGCTTCCCCGTGCCCACCAAGCACGAGCGTCCCGGTGGCGAATACCGCATGGTGCGCGCCGACGAGATTCTGTTCGAGTTGCCGGACCAGCGTCCCGAGTACGAGGCGCTCGAGCTCGACTACGGGGAGCAGCGCCGGTGAACCTATTTGACGCCTGCCTGATCGCATTTATGGCCGGCTTCGCCATCGGCGCTGTCGTTGGCGTGGTGATGGGGGTCACGGCAGAATGACCCTGCGTTACTTTGGCCGCATGCCGCCGTCCCAAGGCGCGCTCTCTGAGCTGCAGATGCTCGGGCGGCTCGCCAACGCTTTCGGCCTGACCGAAACGCCGTGGCCGTTCGCGCTGCTGCCGGGCACCAAACCCAAGATCGAGCTGCCCCAGGAGCATCATGCCCAAGCAGAAGAAGCCGCCGCAACCGAGCCGAGCTGAGGGGCGCGCAATCTTCCTCGATGCAATGGCCCCGCTCCGCGTGGCGCAGCAAGAGGGTTATCGCCAGGGCTTGCTACGCGCGGCTGAGTTGGTGGCGCAATACCCGGACCGCAGCGGGCGCACGCTCGCCAAGCTCATCGAGGATCACGCCAAGGAGCTGCCGGCGCCGTGAACATCACGGTTCATTGGGTCTGGAAACGCTGGCGCTATTGGGCCCAGTATCGCCAGCAGCCGCTCTGTCGGTTTGTGCGTAAGGGCCAAGCGTGGCAGCTGCGCTTGGGTCCTTTGGGGATTTGGAGGCACGGGTGACAGCCGACCGCCACCGCGGCAACGGGCCCGTGATGCGTCCCTTTCGCGAGCTGTCGCACCTTCCTCCCGACGAGCGGCGCGAGGCGCTGATGGTGCGGCTCGAGCATGTGTGGGACGAAGCGCAGGCCAGGACCTACACGAACAAGCGCGGAGCCGAGGTGCCGGCGCCCGACACCGCCGTAATGCTCAAGGTGGTCCAAGCGGTCGCCGTGCTACAAGGCATGACGGGCGAGCCGAACAGGAGCGACGCCGAGCGCCTCGAGCGCATGACCGATGCCGAACTCGTGCGCGAAGCCACCAAGCGCCTACCAGCGGCGCAGGTCGCCGAGCTCGCGGACACCCTCATCGAGCTGCGCGAACAGCAAAAGCTCACGATTGAAACCACAGGAGAAACGACAGATGCCACCCAAGAAAAACGCCGCGTCCGACGAAAACAGCGACCTCAAGGTAACGAGCCTAGCGCTCCGAAACCCGGTCCCAAGTGGGCCTAGTGACGCGAGCGTAGACGTACAGCGCTTCGACGGCGGTTGGACGTTCTCAGACCCCGAGACGGGAGAGCGCTATTGGACGCCGGACAGCAACGTTATCGTGGCGCGCCTCGAGCCGTGAGCGTTAAGCGTCCAAGAGCGCGGTTTACGCCGCAAGAAGAGCTGGAGTTTCTGGTTGGTGTCCAGCGCTGGCGGCGTGAAACCGGGTACGTGACGCCGGCTGCGCATCGCGGAAAGCTAGCGGCATCAATTCGACGACTCCGGGCAAAGCTTCGCGCAGCGCCACCCGCTTGAATCCGCGCTGGCGCTTTCGCCCGCGGTCCCTGGCGGCCGCGCGCTCTTTCTCCCGCTGCTGCGCCCACCATTCGGGGGTGCCGGGCTTGGGCGGCTCAAGCTGCGGGTTGTAGCCGCTGCGGAGCGCCCGCACGCAATACAAGAACGCGTCGCAGGCGTGGTTCGCGAAGCGGGCCGAGTCCTCCTCGGAGCGGTCCGGCAACCACTGCAGAATGCTCATTTCGTCGAGCAGCTCACGGCACGCCCACGCTTCGATCTTGATGGTCGCGCTGCGGAGCTCGCCGGCCACAATCTCTTGGAAGCCGCGTTTCTTGGTTTTCTCGGCCGCCTCACACGGAATACCGTAGCGCTCGCGCATCTCCTGCGCGTAGCCGCGCCCCAGGCCGCCCTCGTCGACCACTACGCGCAGGCCTGGCGTCGCCTTGCGGTAGCGTTCGACCTCTGCCGCGATGCGCGACGGTATCCAATTCTCATGCTTGGCGGCGCTGACGATGTAGACGTGTGCCTGTCCCGGCACGATGCAGCCGAGCACGAACGCCGTGGCTGAACTCGAGCCGAGGTCGATACCGAGCACCCACGCCGCGCCCTCGGTCGGGATCTCGTCGGCCTTGCAGGCATTCTTGTCGCCCACGAACGGGTACACGAGCGCCGAAGCGTCGTAGACCCACAAACCGCGCCACTCGCGGATGAACACGGGCGCGTCTGGCGTGAGCCCGTACTGTTTCAGGTAGGCGGCGAGCTCGGCTTCCGCGTCCTGAATGTGGGGGTTGTCGTGAATCGTCCAGGCGTGCGTTGGCCACTTCGTGCCGCCTTCTCCAGTGGTGATTTCGTGGAAAAGCCCCGCCGGAATCGGTCCAGGCGTGCCGGTGATGGCCAGGTCGCCGTGCTTGTCGAGCAGCGCCGGCTCGAGCGCGCCTAGAACCAGCTTGCGCAGCACGTCATCGGCGAATTCCTGTGCCTCGTCGACCGCAGCGCGGCGGTAGCCCTTGCCGGCGCCGCGGAACTTGCCGACCTCGCTTTGGTCTTTGCAGCCAGCCAGCCACAGCTGGTGACGCCCGGGCAGCCCGAGCATGAGTTGGCCATCGCGCTCGTAGAACGGCAGCGCCATCCCGGTGCGCTCGCGCAGCTCCATCACCGCTGGCTCGAGGATGCGACGCGCGTCGCCTTTGGTGCGGCAAATGAACACCGACAATCCACCCGGATCGGTGATGGCTCCCACAATGAACCACACCAGTAGGCCGAAGCTCTTGCCGGCGCGGCGGGAGCACAGTGCGGCCTTGCGCCTACTCTTGTCTCCCACGAACGCGGCCTGTTTCGGGTGGCAGAGCTTGATGAGCTTGGCCGCAGTCCAACCGTCGCCCGGTTGCTGCGCCAGCCGCCGCCGGAGTTCGCCAAGGATGAGCCGCGAATCCACTGTCAAGTCCTATCTTGACAGAATGTTGGTAAACCGTCAGCATTGTCGACGTATTGGCAGAGCAAGCCGAGCAACCAGCGTCCGAGCGCCTGGCGCAGAAGCGCTGGCAACGCGCGTCAAAGGAGGACGTTGGTCGCGCCGTCGTCGAGCTCTGCGACGCGCTCGAGAACGAGCAGAAGGGCCGTAAGACCCGCTGCCTCGAGGCGCTCTCGCGCTACGAGATGCGCCGCATTCGCAGCCTGACCGCGGGCGCCTACTACACCGCCGGCAGCATGGAGGTTGGCGACGGCGACAATGCCGTGCCGCTCCGATGGGCGACCGAGCGCAGCTTGGCCAATACCGCGCAGGCCAAGATCGCGGGCCGCCAGCGCCCCAAGTCGCAGTTCGTCACCAGCGACGCCGACTGGGAGACGAAGCGCAAGGCGCAGAAGCTCGACCGATGCGTCGAAGCGACGATGCTCCGCCCTCAGGGCGCGTACGCAGACTTCTGGGAAGTATCGCAGCGCGTGTTTTTGGATAGCTGCATTTTCCCCGCCGCGTGCGCCATGAAGTTCACGCCGGACGTTGAAAACGAGCGCGTGTGCATCGACCGAGTGCTCCCGTGGGAAGTGTTTGTAGATGCGCTCGAGGCGCAGAACGGCAATCCCCTGTCGCTGTTTCACATTTACCCGTACGACCGCGATTCGCTCGCGGCGCAGTACCCGGGCGATGCAGATCAGGAAGCCATTTACCGCGCGGCAGAGTACGAGGACGAGCTCACGCGCAACGTAGCCGGCACGACGCGCGTGGCCGATCAGATCAAGGTCCGCGAGGCTTGGCGGCTGCCGCTGAGCAAAAACATGCCCGGGCGCCACGTGGTGGCCATCGATGGTCCGAACGGCGGACATGTTCTCCTCGACGAGCCGTGGAAGCGCCAGGAGTTTCCGTTCATCTTCCTGCGCTGGGCGTGGGAAGTGCTGGGCTTCGGCGCGGTCTCGCTCGTCGAGGAGGTCATGCCGATTTGCGACGAGGTGAACGAATCGATCGCGCGCTGCCAATCCGTGGTCAAGCGCACGTCGCAGTCCGTGTGCATCTACGACGAGGGCAGCGTCCGTGAAGAAGATCTGCTCACGAACGAGGACGCGATCAATATTCGCAAGACGCCCGGCGCAAATCCGGTGCAGTGGTTTTCGCCATCGCCGCTCAATGAGCAGGTGCTCGAGTGGGTGCAGCTGAACGACCGCAAGGCGTACGAAATCAGCGGCATCAGCCAGATGTCCGCCACCAGCCGCAAAGAGCAAGGCGTCACGGCCGGCGTCGCCATCCGCACGCTCGCCGACATGGAGACCGAGCGCTTCGCGGTGGTCTTCAAGAAATACGAGACGGCCTGTGCCGTCGAGGCAGCTCGCCAAATCGTCGCCGCAAACGACAACATCGGCGATGAAAAGAAGGATTACACGCTGCGCTGGCGCGGCGAGGGCTCGCTCCGTTCGTACCGCTGGAACGACGTGAAGCTACCCATCGACGCGTACGACGTGTATCCGGTGAGTGGGCTCAAAAACACGCCCACCGACCGCCTGCAGCTCGCACAGGAGCTGAACGCGTCCGGCAAACTGAGTGATGATGCCCTGCTCCGCGTGATCGAGTATCTCGACACCAAGCAAGAAGTCGACAAGGCTGGCAAGCAACGCCAACTCATCGAGCGCTACATCGACGATTGGTTGGACGCGACGCCGCAAAAGCAGCAGGACGGCTCGTTCCGGTTCAAGGCACCGATCCCGTGGATGCCCTCGCTCGAGGACGCGATGGTGCAGGTGGCCGAGGCTTACCTGGACGCGCAGCTCGACGGCATCCCGACGTTCAACGAGCAATTTTTTCTGACGTTCATGCAGCAGCTCGACAACGAGATCACCAAAAAGGGTCTCCGGGCCGCGCAGATTGCTCAGGGCATCGACCCGGGCTCGCAAGACGCGGTGGCTCCGGCGCCTGGTGGACCAGCCATGCCCGGTGCTGGAGCGCCGCCTATGCCGCCGGGCGCCCCACCGGGCCCGATGCCCATGCCAGCAGGAGGACCGCCGATGCCGGCGGCAGCGTGACCCATGGCAGCTACCGCTGAAGTCGTCGCCACCAACGCTGCCGCTGAAGCCAGCGCGGGCGCTGCTGCGAAGCCGGTCAAGACGGCGCCGACCAAGGCCGACGCACCCGAGCAAGCCGCGCCTGGCGACGAGCAAAAGGGCAAAGAGAAGCCCAAGGCGGTCGCCAACACAGCGCCCGCCGACAAGCGCGAGTCGAATATCCAAAAGTTCGCGCGTGCGATGAACGCGACCGCCGAAAAGGATGGCGTCGAGGTTACCGCGCCCGAGGCCGAGCGCCGCGCCAAGCCCGGACCGAAGCCGGGAACGAAGCGTGCAGCGAAGCCCGAGGCGGCCACGGAGACCCCCGCCGCAGAAGCTGCCGAGCCCGCCGCTCAGGCGAACCCGAAGCCCAAGGCGGAGGCAGCTCCCGCCGAAACCGAGGCGGACGGCGGCGACGGCAGCGAAGTCGATGAGGACGCGGACACCGGCAAGCCCGAACCGCGCGGCACGCATCAGCTCAAGGCTAAGGCCCGGCTACGCCACGGCGACGTCGACAAGGCCATAAAGATCGCTTTCGGCGACCTCCGCCCCGAGGAGTTCGAAGGCATCCGCGAAGGCTTGGCGCGCAAGCTGGGCGTGAGCTCGAAAGAGTGGGCGGACTTCCGCCGATTCCAGAAAGACGAGCGCGCGAAGTCGAGCCAGCTACACGCGAACGCGACCGAACTTAGCCAGCGCTTGCAGCGCGATTTCGAGCCGATGATTCAGGCCCGCAAGGCCTATGCCGCGAAGGACTACACCAAAGCGCTCGAGCTGGTGTTCCCCGGAGAAAACATCAACGAGCTTACGCGCAAGGCGATGCATCAGCACCTGTCCGCCGACCCGGAAAAGACCCGGTTGGCGCAGCAGCTCGACGCGATGAAAACCGAGCTGGCTGAGCTCAAACAGGGACGCCAGAAGCCTGAGCAGGACGACCCGCGAGCGCAGCAACTCGCCGCGTTGAACCGAGAGGCACAGAGCACGTTCGAGAAGCTTTCGCAGTCCGAGGACGGCGAGCTGGCGCACTTCGCAAAGCAAAAGCCGTTCATTCGGCGCGTGGTCGAGCTCCGCGGCGAGCACTACGACCCGCACACCAAAACGACTATCCCGCTGCACGTGGCGGCCGACATGGCCCGCGACGAATTCAAGCAGCGGCTAGAGGAATGGCGCTACGACCCAACGGCCTCCGGAGCGGCCGCGCCGAGCTCCGAGTCACCCGGCCTGGCAGGGAATGAGCCAGTGAGGACGAGCGCCCCGCGCGCTCGAAGCCCGATCCCCTCACAGGCCGCACAGGCAGGAGGCTCCACGCGCAGTTTGTCGCGTGACGAGCGCATCCGAGCGTTCGCAGCGCGAATGGGCTGACCAAAGAGCCACTGACTTCGTGCGCGCCGGAGCAGCACTCCGATGCGCAGCATCTCTCTCAATCTCAACGACAGCATGCAAGCGTGCGTCGAGGAGCGCGACCCGTGTGTCGCGTACGCCTCCACGCTCACCCAGTACGACGCGTTCCTCAAAGAGGACTACACCAAAGACAAGATCGACGACCTCTCCAAGAAGGAGCGGCCGCTGTTCGGCCGTGTCACTCGCGAGGAGGACCACAGCGGCGACCTTTACGTCCATCCGCTGATCGTCAGCAACCCGCAGGGCCTCGGCGCCACCGTGGCCAAGGCGCAGCAAGGGTCGCAGCAAACCAGCGGCGGCAACCTGCTGGGCAAAAAGTGGACGGTCCTGTTCGGCGACTACACCGGTTCGGTCGAAGTCGGCGACAAGGTCATCCGCGCGAGCCGCAACAACGCGGGCGCATTCCTGCGCAATCAGACGGTCGAAATCGACGGTCTGTACAACGCTTTTGGCGACACGTTCAGCACGTACCTCTACTCGAACGGCGGCCAGTCGGTTACCCCCGGCGGCTTCACCATCTCGAGCGGCGTGTGCACGCTGGCTACCGCTGACGACGTCGTGAACATCGAGGTCGGCCAGATCCTGGTGGTGTCCGCCAACGACGGATCGAGCTCGTCGCACACGCTCATCAACTCCGGCGCCGACAAGGGCTATGTGGTTGCCGTCAACCGCAACGCCGGCACGTTCACCGTGTCGACGACCAGCGGCGGCTCGGCGGGCACGCCCACCAACTGGACCGGTACGATGTACGGCTTCCGCGACGGCGACTTCGGTGGCTCCGGCGCGAACCGCATCATCCTCGGCCTTGGCGCGTGGATCCCGGGCTCGGACCCGTCCTCGACCACGTTCGAGGGCTTGGACCGCACCCTGGACATCGCGCGCATGTCGGGCGTCCGCCTGACCAGCGCCGAGGTCACCAACCTGAACTTGGAGCAGCGCATCAAGCGTCTCGTGACGCGCATGCGCAGCCGCAATTTCGGGCCCGGTCCGACGGAGATCTACCTCAACCCGGAGAAGTGGCAGTCCCTTGCCGATTCGCTCGAATCCCGCGGCTCGCGCGATATCGGTAGCGACGCGCGCTTCAACTACGACAGCATCAAGCTGGCCGTGGCTGGCAAGCGGGTGGAGATTTTCGCCGACCCGTTCTGCCCGTACTCCACCGGCTTCGCTCTGCACATGCCGAGCATCAAGCTGGCGGCGTACGAGAAAATCCCGTTCGTCCTCAACGGCGACGGACTCGAAATGCTGCGTAAGACGAGCAGCAACGACTACGAGCACCGCATCCAGGCGTATCCCGCGTTCTGTGTGCCGGCGCCCGGTTACTGCGGCCGCGTGGCGGTGTAACCATGACCGCCGTAGCTGGAGACGTTCCGCACTGGCCGGGTCGATGCGCAAAGCGCGACCGGCTGCATATCGGCGCGACCCAAGCGATTGGGGCCGCCGGTGCAGTCGGCACGCTGACCGCAGATGATCCGGGTGTCACGGTCGCGAAGAACGCGAGCGCCGGCACCTACGACATTACGTTCCCCAAGGCACAGAAGGCCCGCATTTTTGCGGAGCTCTACTCGCCTGCTGGGACCGTGAAAACGCACTGGTGGGCCGCCTACGACGCCGCGGCGGGTACGGCACAACTCGTCATCGGCAACGGTGGCGGCACTGCGACGAACCCGGCGAGTGGCGACGAAATCTGGCTCACCTTCAAGCTCGACATGAGGGCCGACTGATGGCCGCACCGCGCGAGATGGCCGGGCCGGACCTGGCCCTCATCGTGGCGGGCAAGCCCAAGGGCGGGGGTCGCAAGCCTCCGCCCGGCGGCGCCATGTCCGACGCCGATGACACCGGCGCGATGGGCGCCGATGACGAGCAAAGCGAGCTGCCGCCGGGTTTCGAGTCCGCGGCAGCCGAAGCGTTCCCCGACATGTCGGCGGACCAATACCCGGCGCTCAAGCGCCTCATCGCTCTCTGCATGGAGAGCCCGGAGTACTGACCATGGAACAAGCGAAACAAGCCTACGAGGCCTACGTCACGTCGCTCGAGGGCAAGGCTCCGGCCGGGCTCGCGGCGCCGCCGTACGACCTTCAGGCGTGGGAACAGCTACCTGCACGCGTGCGGGAAGCGTGGGTTGCCGCTGCGATGGCGTTGGCCCCGCCACCCGCGCCTCCGCCGGAGCCTGAAGCGGCCGGCGCGGAAGGTGCTGGCAGCGGCACCAGCGGCACCAGCAGCACCGAGCCGGTGAACTGAGGCATGGCACGCACCCGCTCCCTCGACGACCTGATCGCCGATCTCCGCTACCTGGCGGACGTCGAGGGGGCGGAGCTGCGCCATTCCGACGCCAAGCTCACTCGCGAGATCAACCAGAGCATCCAGCGCTTTCGCGAGTGGGTGACGGAGGAGGGCTTCGGGCTCTACCTCACGCCGTACACCGTGAACCTGACGACCGGCGCGACGTCACCTTACGTCTGGCGCGAGGTCGACTTGTCGGCGCTCAACCCGGCGGTGGCGCATGTGCAGGCCGTCGAGTGCATTGCGGACGGTCAGGCCTACGACCTCGACAAGGTGCCGTTCGAATCGCGAAACGACTACCTGCAGCAAAACGGCGTGCCGGCCGCGTGGATTCAGTACGGCGACGTAATCGGCATCCTGCCGCCGCCGCAGTCGGAGTTTCCGATCACCGTCTGGTACCTCGGAGTGTTCGTCGACCTGGTTGCAGGCTCCGACACGTTCGATGGCATGGTGGGCTGGGAAGAGTGGGTGCGCTGGAACAGCCTGATTCCGCTGCTCACGCGCGACCAATACCCCGGCCTCATCGACAACGCGGTGGCGCGCTGTGAGCAGCTCAAGGCGGAGTTCAAGACCAAGCTGCGCGGAGATCGGCCGAGCGTGGCACGCCGCCGTGATGTGCGCGGTGGGCGCGTGGGCTCGTTCCCGCTGAGTCGCCGTCTGGTATTTGGCGGCGGTGGCATCGCGGGCGGCCCTGGCATCTTCGACAGCACTTTCGATTGGAGCTATACGTGAGCGTAGTCACACTCGACGACGCGGCGGCGCGCGCGCAGCAGATTCGTGACGCCACCGTCACGAATTTCAACACGGCGCTTCGCGTCGGTCAGCTGCTGGTAGACATCGTCAATTCGACGTTTGCCTACACGCCGGCCAATGCCGTCGGTGACCGCGCGGTATTGCAGGCGCTCGCCGACGCCGCTGTCGTCACCGGCTACAAGGTCAAGGTCAACGGCGGCACGGTCAATCTTTCCCAGGGCGGCATCACGTGTGCCTCGGGCTTCCACCTAGAGCTCGACCCCAAGGCGGTCCTGGATATCTCGGGCGCCGCCAACGATACCTGCGCGATCTCCGGTGCGGGCTCCGAGGGCGCAACGCTGGCGCTCACCGCGAACGCGGCGAAGGGAGCGACCAGCATCAGCCTCTCCGCGCCAAACGCCGCCACGCTGGTGCAAGGCGACCTGATTCGCGTCTGCTCGGACTCCGTTTTCGACGCGAGCAGCACCAACAGCAAGATTGGTGAGCTGGTGCGCGTGGCGTCTGTTGCCGGCACTACGGTGACGCTTGAGACCCCGCTGCGTGGCGGCGCCTACAACACGGCGAACGGCGCGACGGCCAGCAAGGTCACGCCGATCGAAAACGTCCGCATCACGGGCGGCAAGATTCTGGGCGGCGGGACGCTCACCACGGCTGGCAGCGACAAAGACCACCGCGGCATTCAGCTGTTCAAGGCGTACCGATGCGTTGTTCAGGACGTGCATTTCGAGCGGACCGACCTTGTCGGCATCTGGTTCCAGGACTCCATTTTCTGCAAGGTCCGCGGCGGCCATGCGAAGGACTTCGTCAACGACCAGCAGGCGTATGGCATCCTGTTCGACAACGCCTGTCAGGATTGCGACGTTGATTGCTTCACCGCTGAGCGCGTCCGGCACATCACGACCACCGGCAACAGCACGACCACGAAGGGCATTACGCGGCGCATCACCTGGCGCGGCATGAAGTGCTATTCGACCACGCCGGCCCGTGGCGGTGGCGGCGGCGACGCTTTCGATACGCACACCGCGGCTGAGGACCTGAAGTTCGCGAAGTGCACCGTGTATAGCTCGACGGGCGCCGGCTTCAACATCGAGTGTCCGAGCGCCTCGTTGGAGGATTGCGAGGCGTACTACACGACGGATGCTGGCTTCGTGCTCCACAACGAGAGTGACCAGGAGTCAGGCTTCGCGCTCGCCAACTGCCGCGCGGTGCGCACTACGGCCGAGGGCTTCCGGATCACGTTCCCGACGCGCGGTGCGACTGCCTCGGTGCGCTACGCCAAGCTGACGGGGTGCGTTGCTGAGGATACTACCGGAATCAGCTTCTACGTCGCGAACACCATCAACGCGACGGCGCTGCGCAACGTGACTATGGTCGGCTGCACTGCGGTCGGCTGCATGAACGCGAACGCGAGCGTCTGGGTTCAGAACGTCGACACGGGTGATATCAACGTCAACGTGGCCGAACCGACCCAGGTCGGCGCGAACCTCGTGCGCATCCGCGACTCGGTCAACGTCAAGGTGAGCGGCTCGCTCAAGCACGCAACGAGCGCGACGGGCATCGCGGTCTACATCAACGCGACTGGCGCCGGGCTCTGCCAAAAGGTCCTCGTCGAAGGCGTGCGGGCGGGCGGAACCACGCCGGTTAGCCTCCGTGGCGTATTCGCCGACACCAACGCGCAGAATTGCCGCCTCGGTGTGAACGACCTGCAGGAGTGTAATACCCCGATCGATCTGCAGCTCGGCACCGGTCACCGCATCTATCAGCAACCCAGCGTCTCGGGGAACAACGGCGACACCAGCCCCACGCTTACCGTAAACAGCGCGCAGACCCAGATTTTCGACAGTCCGCTCACAGCGCCGCGGACGATGACGGCGCCAACGGCCAGCCTTGCTGATGGCCTGGAGTTCGAGGCCGTGCGCACCGCGAACGCGACCGGCGCATCAGGTCTGACCGTATTTGGCGGCAAGGTTCTGACGCCCGGCACATCAGTGCGCTACCGCCGCAGCTCGTCGCTGGCCGCATGGGTGGAAGTGAGCGCGGCGACGCTATGAACCAGGCCCCCGCCACCGCATTCCCATCCGTCGCGGATTCTCCCGACGCCGGCCAGCGCACGCTCACGGCGCTGCGCGAGCTCGTGCGCTCGTTCGCGTCGGGCATGTTTCTGCTGCGGCCGGCTACTGAGAAAATTGCTTTGCTGCGCTCCGACGAGATTGGCGTGCTCAAGTGGGGCGTACTGAATCGTCTGCTGTTGATGGGGGATGCGGCGGTGCAGCTCCCGCGCATCGAGCCGCGTTACATCGGTGTGCCGCTCGAATTCATCCTGCTCGACACCGGCAACGTAGCCGAGCTCGTGCCCACGGGACTCGGCATGAACCGTAAGGATCGGCCGCTCATCAACGGCGCCGCTTCACTGCTGAAGAACACCCAGGGCCTCTACGTCCTCAAAAACGACGGACAGAACTGGTTCACGGCACCCTGATGGCCAACACCAAGCCGCTCTCCGTTCCCGTGCTGCCCGGCGTCCGCGAGGATTTGTCGGAGCACGTCGCGCCGCTCGGGACTCTGCGCGTGGCCAAAAACGTGCGGTTCCCTTACCAGGGCGAGGTGCAGTGTCGACGCGGCACGCGTGCGCTCGCCATTGCGACGAGCGCCGCCATCACCTACGCCAGCCTGGCTGGTGCCGGTCCGGAATACCTCGCCCCGTGCCCGGGCGGATTCATGTTCGGTTCGCAGGGGCTCGGCTTTCGCTACGACCTCGACAAGAACCGCGTGCACGTGGCGGGCAGCTATGGCAATGCCCTGCCCAAAGGCAAGCTCACGACGATCGCGCGCGAGGAGTTGAGCGTTAGTAGCAACACCCCCACGCCTTTCCCGCTGAGTCAGGCCACGGCGAGCGGCTACGTCGCGGTGTTGCATTCGATCAACGAAGGTGGTGGCGTCAACCCGGAGACTAACGGCTGGATTTGCCAGGTGTTTACCGAGGGCGGCACGCTCGTCGCAACGTTTCAGCAGTTCGCGATCGGGAACGCCACTGCCGGGTGGGTGCTTGCCGACGACTCGACCGCGGGCACCTTTGTCGTACTCAAGCGCGACGGTACGGCGCTGCAGGCGGCCATTATCACCGTGAGCGATTCGGGCGCGACCATGGGCGCCTTTTCGACCGTCGGCACGCTAACTGGCGCGAGCGGGTATTGGGCCGTGTGCAACTGGCCTGGCGTCGGGTGGGCGCTCACGTACCAAAGCGGCGCGACCACGATCACCATTCGCAAGATGCAGGGGCTGACCTCGGTCGCGTCTACCACGCTGACCAATACCGGCAGCCAGCCGATGAGTGTCTACTGCGACTCGACGCATCTTTACCACGGCTACGTCGATGTGAACTTTCTCGGCGACTGTCTCTCGCGCGCCACCGTCTACAGCACGGCGTTGGTCGTGACGGCCGGAACGCAGATCGTTTACACAGATACTGCCATCCCTACGCTGAGTCTCACCCCGCCATTGTTTGGTCGGAGCACCGCTGGCGCGCAGCAAGCATTTTTACTGGTGGGACGCTCACTCGGCGCGGGCGGCAGCGTCTCTTCCGACCTCACTCGCCCAATGTTGCTTACAGCCACAGGGACGCTGACGACGCCCGGAACCGACGGCGACATTCACGGTGTGCTACCGCTCACGGCGCCGTTCAATGCCGGCATGTTCTGGGGGCGTTTGCAGATCGGGAACGTCGGCCCTTCGCGAAATATTCTGCTCGACTTCGCGCGGGATCGCCTTGGGAACGCGGCACGCCTGCTCAACCCTAAGGTGGCGCTCGTTACCGATTCTTTCTATGCGCCGAGCAGCAATACCACGTGGTGGGGTGGCTACTACCTGCAGGCGCTGGCAACACCGGCGCGGCTCAACGACGGAACGTGGGTAGTCGGCCTGCCGCGCGTGGTGCGCAACGAAACGGGCGGCATCCGCGGCTTTGCGCTCTCCGAGTGGTTGCTGTTCGAAACGGAGGCGCGCCGCGCCGCGCCGCTTGCGAGTGGGATGGTGCTCGTTCCAGGCGAGCCCGTCATCTCAGATCACCCCTTCGGGACCAATCTGGATGGCGCGTTTGCGGCTCAAGAGTACGGGCTGGACGTTGGGATTTTTGGGCCAACCATCATCAGCGCCACCCCAAGCGTAGGCGCTGGCTCGCTCACGGCCAGCTCCCAATTCCAGTACCGCGCCGTCGTCGAGCGCATTGATAGCCGCGGCCGCCGTCTTCGCTCCGAGCCCAGCCCAGTCATGTTGCAGTCGACGGGCGTCGGGCAAAATACGATGACCTTGTCACTGGGCTTCCCGGCGAATATTTTGCGCCGCTATGCCCGTGTGTCGTCGGCGGGAGATCCGGCGCTCGACAGTCGCTACGTGGTGCACGTTTACCGCACCGAAGCGAACGGGCAGAACTTCTTCCGCTGCACCCCAGCGCAGGGCGCGCCCATCGTGCCAAACGGGACGACTACGTTCGTCGACCTGCTCGATGACGCCTCGATCCTGACGCGCGAGGACATCTACACGGACGGCGGAGTACTAGACAACAACCACCCACCCAGCTGCCGAATTATCAAAGCCACCGAGGACCGCTATTGGCTCGCCGGGCTTTGGGATCGGGAGCAGGCCCAGAGCAGCAAGTTCTCCGTGCCGGGCGAGCCGCCGCAATTCAGCGACTCGCCTGCCTTCCGCGTCGCGGTGCCGGACGAACTGACCGGCATTGCCTTCCAAGACGGAATCACAATCTTCTTCACAGCACAGGGCATCTACGCAGTGCAGGGCGGCGGCCCGAGCGACCAGGGGCAGGGCGCCTGGGACACTCCGCGGTGCATCACGCGCTCGACCGGGTGCGTCAATGACCTGAGCATCTTGGAAACGAGCGCGGGAATCTTCTTCCAGAGCGCGCGCGGGCTCGAGCTGCTACCCCGTGGCCTGGGTGAACCGCGCTTCGTCGGCGCGGCGGTGCAACGTTCGTTCGATGTGACCGAGGACAGCATCACCGGATGCGCCGTCATCACCTCCGACGAGACGCGCACAGCTCGCTTCTGCAACGGCACCGTCAACGTGCTGACCTTCGATCTGGATAGCGGGGCTTGGGCTGTCGATGAGTACCCGTTTGAAATCATGTCCATTTGCGACACCGAGCAGGGCGCTGTGCTTGCGCTCGTGTCCAACACGGCCGACGGCTACGGCTTCTTGCTCGAGGACGGCAGCCTCACGGTGGATGCCGAGGGGGCTGCGGGCGAGGCACCCATCGCGAGCGAGCTCGAATGGAACGCCATCCGCCCCTATGGCGTCGCTGGTTGGGGCCGGTTCAACAATGTGGTCGGGCTCTTTGACGCGATGCCGAGCGGCTACACCAACGCGGACGCCTCGCTTTTCGTGCACGTCGACAACGCGAACGACGTCGGTACGACGTTCAGCATGTCGGGACTCGATGCGCCGGGGTACCGCGCGCACATCCAAGCTGTGATGAACGGCACGGCGGCGCGTCTCCGATTGACGACCGCGGGCCACGGCTGGCGCTTCATGGGCTGGACCCTGGACATCGACGACAGCCACGGCGGCAGCAGGCGCGTCAACACGGGAGAGCGAGGTTAAGCATGTCTTTCTGGGATGGCGGCGCAGAGGATGACGCGAAGGGTAAGGGAGGCGTCCTTTTCGACGATGGTAGCGGCAGCGACTTTCGTTACCAGACGCAACACCGGACCGACTTCGCCGGGACGCCCTACGAAAACAGCTACGACTTCACGTGGAAGGACACCCAGGACAACCCGCTGTTTGCCTACCAGCACGGCGGTGCGGACCCGCGCGATTACATGTACGGCCGGACGCCATTTGGCGCGGACGAGGCGGTCAACAAAGCCTGGGGCACCGGTGATGCCGCGGTGCAAAGCGGGCAGCAAGCGGCAGCTGCCGGTAACGACGTTGCATACGGCGGTAGGCAACTACTCCAGCAACGCACAGGCGACGCTGCCTATTTCGATTCGCGCGACACCGGCAAACCGTGGGCACAATACGTCGCCGGGCTCGAGCAGCAGGAGGGACCCAGTGCCGCGCAGGCGCAGCTGCAAGCCGGCACCGACAAGGCGATGGCTTCACAGCTCGCGCTGGCGCGATCGGGCCGCGGCTTCGGCTCCAACGCTGCCTCGATGGGCCAAGCGCAGACGAATCTGGCCACCCTCGACGCGAACCAAGCAACAGGGTCCGCGCAGCTGCGCGCGCAGGAGAACGCTGACTGGCGCCGTCGCCAGGCAGGCAACGTGCTCAACGCGAACAACCAATTGCTGCAGAGCCAGAGCCAAAACGACGCCATGGTTCAGGGCATGACCGGGCTCGGTCAGCAGGCATACTTCCAGGGCGCTGGAGTCCAGCAGCAGGGCTACGGCAACGCCAACGCTGGCTACCAGACATCGGTGGGCGCGCAGAACACCGGGAATCAGATCCGCGGCACCCAAGCCGACTTGGGCAAGTCATACGAGGACAACCAGCTGCGCGCGTGGGCAGCAGCCAACGGCTACAACCTGCAGGAGCAGCAGCGCGACGACCAAAACACCAGCGCCTACGTAGCTGGCGCAGCGGCTCTCATTTCGGCCATGTCCGACGTCCGCGCCAAAACGAACATTCGTGGCGACGAGGGCGCAGGCTCCGACTTCGGCCGTGGCCTCTACTTCGACGGCACGATCGAGCGCCCGAAGGAGATGGGCGGTTACGACCCGACCGAGCGCCAAGGCTTCCACAGCGCAACGGCGCGACCAGCCTACGCCGAGGCACAGGTTTCGGCTGCTACTCCGATGCAACAGCAGTTCTTCGGCGCTGACGACTTCCCGCGCCCGGAGCTGCGGCCACCCGATACTGACGCGCTCGATGCTGCCGCGCAGGACGCCGTCCGCAAGGCGCCGGGTAGCTTCTACGACTACAAAGACCCCGGTGCGCCCGGCGCAAACGACCGCCGCAACTACGGCCCGATGGCGCAGGACTTGGCGGCGACGCCAGCCGGCTCAACCGCGGTCGTCAAGCGCCCGGACGGCAAACTTGGCGTCGATACCCAGCGACTATCGTTGGTGAACACGGGCGCACTGAGTGCGCAGCAAAAGCAACTCGACGAAATGTCCGCGCAGCTCGACGCGCTCAACGCGCGAACGAAGCGCGATGACTTCGTGCCGGAATTCAAGACTGACTACGGCTTTGCTCGCGAGCGACCGCGGCAGGCGGCGGAATACTGATGGCCGAGCTGGTTCGTTTCGAGCAGGACCCCGACGCGCCCGATGGCGCGGGCGTGTTCCACTTCGACTCGGGTGCGAGCCAGTACGCCTACGAGCCGGACCTGGCTGCGCGCATCAGCAAAACCAAGGGCGCCATCGACGCCGCCCCCGACCAGCGCCTCGCGATGAATTCGCCGCCGCCGATGCTAGCGCGACCGCCAGAAGTGCCCACGGGACCGGTCTACCAGAAGCCGGACATCTATCACGCGGGGCAACGCCTTGCCGATCAGAACGCGGCTTTCTGGGCAGACACGCCCGGCGCGCGCGCGGATGCCCGCGATTCCGAAATCGTGGCGCGCGCCAACGATGCGGTCGCCAACGCCACCGGCACCATTCCAGCGGGTGTGCCCGCCTCGATCGCGCGCGATCCGCAGGGTCCGGCGGTGCCGCCGCAGGGGCCTGGCGACACGGCCACGGCAGCGCGGAGCGCGATGGGGCAGCGCGCCGCTGAGGACATTTTGCGTGGCACGAAGCGTGTCTATTCGCCGGGTTCCCCCGGCGTCGATCCGCACAAGATGATCGCGCAAGGCGTTATGGTGCCAACCGGCGCCAACACAGTGACGGAGAGCGGCGCGCCCTACGACCCTGCGCAAGCCCGCGAGCGCATCGGCGCCGCCAAGGAAGTGAGGGACGCGCAGCTCGAGGGGATGGCGCTCGAGGAGCAGCAGACGCGCAATCAGCTGGCTTCACAGCGCGCGCTGGCGCCCAAGCTCGAGCAAGCCGCAGCGACGGCGCAGGACAACCACAACCGCATGGTGTCGAGCTATCACGTCGACCGTGCGCGGTTGCAGGATGACCTCGACCACTATGAGAAGACGGCGCATGTGGACCCCGACCGCTACTTCCACGACCGTGGTCTATTCGCGACGATTGGCCTAGCCATCGCGCAGGGGCTCGGTGCATACGCATCGACCAAAACCGGCGCCCCAAACTTCGCGTTCGAGATCACGCAAAAGGCCATTGATCGAGACATCGCCGCTCAGCGCGACGAAATCGAGGCTGGGCGAGTATCGCGCCGCAACAAGCTGGCGCAGATGATGGACAACTATGGCTATGACCTGCAGCAGTCGGAGGCGGCGCTGCGCATCGCCATGAACAAGAGCGCCGACCTGCAGGCGCAGATGTTCGCAAACGAGTCGAAGCTGCCGCAGTACCAGGTCGAGGCGCGAAAATTCAACGCCCTCACCCAGCAGCAGGTCATCCAGAACGAGCAGGCGCTCTACAACGCCAGCATCGGCAAGCAAACGCGGTCGCAGCAGCAGGCTTTTGTGCAGCCCAAGGCCGCCACCGGCGCCGGATACGTCGAGCGGCCATTGTCGCCTGAGGAGTACGCGGCGCGCGCCAAGCTGCTGCCGAAAGACCAGGCGCAGGACTTTGGCGAAATGGAGCCCAAAGACCGGCTCAAATTCGTAGAGGAGTACGGCAAGCAGAAGCAGGCGTTTGCGGATTCCCGCTCGTCGCTCTCCGACCTGGCCGACGCCTACGGGCTCCGGGCGGACTGGGCCAAGGGCGTGTTGGTCGACAAGCGCACCGGCAAACCCGTCAACGCTGACGACTTCACTTTCACCGGTAGCGGCGAGGACATCCCCGGTGTGGGTCGACCGAGTCTCGATCGCCAAGGCGCGCACCGTGTGCAAGAGGCGCGAGCGAAAGCCGCCGCACAGACGGGCAAGGCACTCTCGGGCGCAAGCGTTTCGCCGCAGCAGGCGGAATACATCAATTCCTACTTGCTGGGCGAGGACGACGCCGCGGCCGTGCGTGGTTTGCAGCGCGCAGTTGGCTCTCTGAACGACGTCGAGCGCGACACCGACGCAACGTATCCGGATGAGGCGCGTGGCGAATACGAGCGCCGCAGCCGCGGCGTCAACCGTGAGCGCAAGGGCGCCGCCGCGCCCGTGAAGGTGACCCCCTATGGCGGGTGAGACTCCACGCTACGAGCAGACCACGGTCGGCCCGGTTTATACCCGAGGAGACCAGGCGTTCCTGCGCGATCGGCGAGGCAATATCGTCACCGTTGCCGCAAGCGACGCCGCGCGGCTGCTCGACGAAGATCCCAACTATCTGCCCGTCTCCGCGGAAGACGTCGCTCACCGTGACGTCGAAATCGCCCGCTCGACGCTCCCGGAAAAGGCCAAGGCGTTCGCCGAGAGTGCCGCGGCTGGCGCCATCGACGTGCCGCTGATCCCGGTTCGCGCGGGCTTGCGCACGGGGCAAGCCATCGCGCGCAGGGCGGTAGGCGACGTGCCCGCCGGAAGCGTCGTGAACCCCGACACGCTCACGGGTCGCGCAGCCGTCGAGGGCCTGGTCAGCGGCGCTATGGGCGAGCGCGACGAGGCCAAGGCAGCCGAGCTCGACGAGCAATACCGCCAAGCCGCCGCCGGGCGCCGCGAGGCGAACCCCCTGACCGCGGGTGCGGGCACTATCGCGGGGCAACTGCCGTGGGCCATGGTTGGCCCTGGAGCAGCCGTAGGGGAGGCTACCGCCGGCATGGGGCTCGGGGCCCGCCTTGCTGCTCAGACCGCGGCTGGCGCCGTCGAGGGCGCGGCGTTCGGCGAAAGCCAGGCGACGGACGACGCCTACATCGAGGACAAGCCGCTCACGGCCGAGAAGCTCATGGCGAGCATGGGCTGGGGGGCGCTCATCGGCGGGGGCGCCTCGCTCGGGCTCGGGGCTGCCGGGGCCGGGCTGGTGGGCGCCAAGGGTGCCGCATCTCGGGCTCTAGGACGCGAAGCCGTGTCCGACGAAGCCGCGGCAGCATTCAGCGCAGCAGCGAAGCGCGAAGCTCCGACCGCTGCCGTCACGGACGCCACCGAGGCACGCGTTGCGGAGGCGGCCGATAGCGCTGGCCTGAACCCGGCGGCTCGGCGCGCTGCTGCCCAGGAGGAGGCTGCCAAGGTGGTGCAGGAGGCCAAGGCGGCGGCTCCTACCGATTGGCGCGCATTCACGAAAGAGGCGACGCCCGAGGCCCAGTACATCCACCGCGATACGGTGCTGAACGCCGCTAGTGAAGAGACGGCAAAAGACCTGACGGGCGTGCTCGATCGCCAGCGGCCCATTTACGATGAGATCGACAATCTGCAGGTCAAGCGCGGCAAGATTGCCGAGCACCTGGCGGCCGATGGTGTCGATGAAACTGCCGTCATCGGTCGCGCGCAGGAGGAGACTGCGGCGCTTCGTCAGCGCCTCGACGAAATGCGCGCGGCGGTGCAGGCGCGACAATCCGAGTTGGCGACGGCAGGCGAGGCCGGACCGGTGCAGGCCAAGGGCAAGCCCAAGGTCTCGAGCGCGGAAAAGGCGCTGCGGGACATCGACGCCATGGTGCGCGATCACGAGGGGCGCATCCTAGCTGCCGAAAACGGCGCCGATGCCATCGCGGAGTATGACTCGATGCGTCGCGAGCTGGCGAAGAAGTGGCGCACGGCGCGCGCGTCTGCCGGCAGCACGAGCAGCTACGAGGGGCGCGCGCTGCTCGAGCCGGTGCGTGACTTTGCGCAGGCCGAATACCAGCGCGCAGCCAGCGCCCTGATGGACGAAGGCTTCGTTGGCGCCAAGCAAGCTGCCGCCCAAAAGGCTGTCAACAACGCCCGCGTCGGCAGTATCAACGGCGAGCGTTTTGACCTCCGTCCTTTCGTGACGCAGGTCGGCAGTGATGAAGGTGCCGACTTTGGTGGCCGGGTGTTCATGGGCAACCAGGACAGTATCCGCGCCATGCTCTCCGGGCTCGGGGATGGCGGCGGCGGGACGCGAGCGGGGCAATTCTCGCGATTTGTCGACAGCCAAGAGGCAACGCTGCGCGCCATCAAGGAAAACTATGCGCTGTCGGCGGGCGGAGCGCAGAAGCTCGACGAGGCCCTGGCGTCGCTGCAGAAAATGCGCGAATCGGTCAGCTCCGCTACAGACGCGGCCAACGCCGTCAATCGCGCCAAGGCGCGCATCGAGGCGGACCAGATCGGCGGCGGGTTTCTGGCCAAGCTCGCGGCGTCGACGGCGGTCGGTGCGTCGACCGAAGGCGTCTCGGGTGCCGCCAAGGGCTTCGCGCGCGGGCTCCTCGGCGGCGCCGCTCCCACGCTCGAGCTGCAGCAGCGCCTCGCCTCGATGTCAGCCGAATCGAAGCTGGCGGCATGGCTCGAGGGCAAGATCGCGAAGGTCAGCGGCACTGCCGGCAAGGGCGCGGCTGTCGTAAACCGGACAGCCGCGAATATCGACGCCAAGGTTGCCGACTCTCTCGACGGCTTCTTCGATCGCCTCACGGCTCGTGCGCAACGCGTGGGCGAGGCGGCGCGAAAGCCCATCGCGCTCGGGCGCTTCGCGGCCGCGCCATCGGCACTTAAGTTGTTCCAGGGAGACAACCCGAACCCCCAGGACGCCTACCGCAAGCGGACCGAGCAGCTGCTGGTGATGAATCAGAACCTTGGCCAGGGCGTGCGCGACCGCACCACCACGGCGATGGGCGGCATCTCCGAGACGGCGCCGCGCCTGACTCAGCACGTGGCCGTAGCCGCCTCACGGGGGGTCAACTACCTGCTTTCGCACACGCCGGTCCCGCTGCGGCAGCCGACCGTGATGCAGCCGGGCTATCGCCCTGTGCCAAGCGACCTCGAGATCGCGCAGTTCGCAAAACGCTGGGCTGCTGTCGCCGACCCGCTCACGGTGCTCGACGACTTCCAAAAAGGCATGGTGACGTACGAGCAGGTCGATGCGCTCAAAAACGTCTACCCCACGCTCTACCAGAGCATCCGGGTCGAAGCGCTGCAGCGCTTCGCCAAGCTCGACGCCGCCGGCATTCCTGTCCCATACCAGGAACGTCTGCAGGCCGACTTGATGTTCGATCTAAACGGCGCTGGCGATCCGACGCTCGACGCGGGTTTCGCGCTCAAGGTATCCGGGATGATGCAGGCCTCCGCGCACAAGGTCGCGCAGCCGCATCCAAGCAAACGCCCGGCGAATGTCGCCAAGTCAATGGCGAGCGAATCACAATCTATCGGAGCCACGCTCCGGGGAGCACCAGCATGACCACGCAAGCCGAACAAGAAGCGGCAAATATCATCTTGCCGCTACTGAACATCGCCACCGCCGCGGGGCCTCCCGCTATCCCGGCCCAGATCGTTCAAGGCGTCATCGCAACGAGTACCAGCAGCGCCGTGAACGACATTTCCTCCCTGACAGCGCTGCTCAAGGGCCGCTTTCTTACCATCATGAACGACGGTGCATCCGGCGAGGATGTGTACGTGGCGCTGCACAACGCCAACGGCGGCGCCATTGACGAGACGGCCACCGGCTACGGAGCAACCGTCTGTCACTGCATCAAGGCTGGCGAGCGAATCTCCGGGCGCCTGCCGGGCATCGACGCGCCAGCCGGCACGCCCTACAAGTACCTGCTCACCAAGGCCAAGACCGGCACGCCCAAGCTGCGGCTCTGGTTGAGCAGCCTCCCACCCAATGGCGACGTGCGCGACCTGCAGGCCTGACCCATGCGATTCGCGCGCCGCAAGTGCCTGGAGCTACCCCGATGCGTTGATCTGCGGCGGGCGTACGCGTTCAACCGGCGCCCAGGCGACCGCAACAACCGCGGCCGCGTTGGCAGCGGTGTACCAGGAGGCGGCGCGGGCGCCCCAACCATCGACTTCTCTGCAAATCTCGGCCTGCAAACTGTCGCATCGCTCGCGACGCCGGTCAGCTTCCAGGCCAGCTTGACCCTGGACATCGTCGCGAGCGTCGGCATTCCGACTCCGGATCTGCGGGTGCAGGTGTCGCAGGCTTCAAAGACCCTTGGCGGAACGATGCGCGCGGCCGGAACGGCTCCGCCGGTCGTGACGCTGGCCGCTGGCACCGGTTCGCTTACGTACGGTTCTAACTGCCCGGGCATCAAGGTCAGGATCTCGGATACGTCCGGCGGGACGGGCCAGGGTCAAGCAAAGTTCGACATCAGTTATGACAGCGGAAACAGCTGGGCACACACCGGCGTCACGACGACGGCCAGCTACAGCATCCCCGACGGTGTTGCCGCCGGAAACGTCGTCGGCTTCCCAGCGGGAACCTACAATACGGACCAGACCTGGGAAGGCACCACAGCCACGGTCTTGAGCACCGAAGGGCACTCCTACACCTTCACCCAGGCGACGGCCTCTATCCAGCCGGTATTCAGGCATTCCGCGAGCACTCCGGATGGGAAAGCTGCGCTCTTCTTCGCGGGCGCCCAGTACCTGCGCTCGACCGACGCGGCTGTCTACAACATTTTCGCCAATGACCCCGCATTCACCCTGGCGTATCGCGTGGCCTACACGGCCGCGGACGCTTTGGGGACCGTATGTGGTCCTGCGAACAGCGGCAGTAGCAACAAAAAGCGCCGCTTCGGCCAATCTGTTTTGGGCAACGGGCGACAGAGCCATAGCTGGTTCAACGACGCCGGCACCAACGCGACCAATGACAGCACAGCGGACAACACCAGCACGTCAGCGGTCAACGTAGAGTGGGATAGCGCGGGCTCCAACTCTACGATTCAAGTCCGCGTCAACAACGGCAGCAATCAGGGGCCCGCAGGCACACAGAATATCGGTACGCTGACCACGAATCGTTTCAGCATCGGCGCCGAGGACGACAACGCGGCGGGCGTCTTCCTAAGCGGACTGGTCTACGACCTGATTCTGTACAGCAGCCAAAAAGGCTCCTCCGATCTGGGCAACATCAACACCGCGCTGGCGAATGGAACGTCATGACCGTCCGTCATGTTCTCTGGGCCGGCTTCCCAGGTCAGAGCAACAATTACGGGACCAACCCTGGTGGGTCCGGCTCGCAAACGCTTGCCGCGGTCGACTACTACGACGTCCTGCTGCCCAGCACGACGCCTGCACTCACCCAAGTTTTGCATGCGCTCGACGACACACACGGCAAGGATTTCGAGCTGGGCAAAGCGCTCAACGCCGCTGGCTACAAGACGATCATTGTCAACGTCTGCAAGGGGTCGACCTACGCCAACGACTGGATCCCGGGCGGCACGTACTACGCGGCCGGCATTGCGGAGATGCAGCGTGCCTGGACGCTGATTCAGGCCAAATACCCGGGCGACACGTTCATTCACCATCACATCGCGGACCAAGGCGAGGAGGACGCGCGCTACCCCACAAGCGGCATCCCATCGCTCTGGGCTTCCAACTTCGCGCAGTCGCACGCCGGCCTGGCGTCGAGCCTCGGAATCACGTTCTCCAAGATCTGGATCAACAAGACCCACTCGACGCTGAACAACGGCACACCGGGGCTCTACTCCACCTTGGTCAACTCGCTGCAGCTACAGGCCGCCGGCAGCGCTTCGCATTTCCTCGATCGCGACGGCTACGACTGGGAGCCCGGTGGGCTTCACCTGACGACGGCCGGCTACATCCAAAACGGTCAGGCGCTCGCCGCCATGATCATCGCGGGGACTCCTATGGGCACCATCGCAACCGCCAAGAAAAATCAACTCCTCAACCACCAACTCAACAAGGTCACCTATACGCCGGCCGCGACGATCTACGCGCACGCCTACGTGGCCGGGGTGAGGGTCACTGGCAACGGCTATGCGCCAGCTAGCTTGACCAACAACACCACGAATTGGACGCACACCACGACCCGGACAAAGGTCAACGCGAACCCGTTCAATTTCCCCGGTGCGTCGGGCGGCGACTGGGGCGTGGTCGATGAAATTCGCCTCTATGAGGACTTGGCGGGCACCGACGAAATCGGGCGCTGCACCCTTGCCTCACCGCAAAACGTCGTCAACGGCGGCGCGGCTCTCAGCGTCTTGGCTGGCGCTGTTACGCTCGCAGACTCGGGCAGCGGCTTCTCTACCGCCAAAATGGCATCGCTTCTGAACCTACTGCTGGGCGGCGAGGCGGATGCGCAGCTTGCGACGGTGTATTGGCAGTACTACCAGGGGGCGCAGAGCACGGGCGGCACGCCTCAGGGCGGCCGCGTCGCCGTCACGCAAAACACGACGTGGAACGACGCCTCAAACGGCATCGCCAGCACATCAGCAGATGTGACCATTGCCGACCAGGCGCTCGCGACCTGGCTGGTCGAGTTCGATGCGGCCGCAGCCGGCAACATGCTCTTTGAGGCCGCGCTCCCCGTCGCGCCGCCAACCCAAGGCAAGGTGCCGGCTGGTCAGGCCCGCACCCTGTTCGCGTGAAAGGAACCCCATGAAACATGCGCTGGTTACTCTGCTGCTGGCTTCTTGGAGTTGCGCAGCGACGGGCCCGGAGCGCGAAGCCCAGACGATCCGTACGGGCGTCGACGTGGGCCGCCTATCGTGCGCTGCTGCGGTGGCGAAGCGGGTCGAGCTGACCGCCGAGCAGCGCGCGTGGTGCGAGGGACGACCGTAATGCGCTCTCAGCCAGGAAGATTGACGAAGCGCCCATCGGCGAGCAAACCGACGATGCTGGCTTCTTTGTCGAGTGGCTCGCTCACGAGCCCACCGTCGCAATTTGCCCGCATTGGGATGGCGACGGGTTCACCCTTGGCGTCGGTGCCAATTGCGAAAACCTTTACCGGGGCAAAGGTATGCGCTCTCAAGGCGTCCTGCAGTCGCTTTGACTTCCGCATGCCTTGCGCAGGCTAACATATGTTCGACCTGAACCGCCCGCCGCCGCCAACGCGCGACACCTTCTGCCGCATCGTCCAGCAGGAGATCGGCTCGCCCGGGCACCTGCGCATCATGGAGTACCACCGGAGCGCATTCGGTCCCAATGGGCACTTCGCCGACACCGACAAGGAAAAGGAGTGGTGCGGCCTCTTCTGCCTTTGGGGGCTGCATGAGTCCGGCATCGCCCTGGCCGTGTTTTGGCGCAGCGGCGGCGGCTTCTGCGAGGAGCAGCGCCTCGACAAGCTCGGTCCCAATGTGCCTTGGGCCAAGACGCGTCTGCCGGATCCCGGCGACATTGCCTACTACGACAGGCCCTACCGTCACCACGCCGTCGTCATCAGCGTCGACCCCGACGCGGGCACATTCACGAGCTGCGACGGTAACCAGGCCGCCGACACCGTCGTGCTCCGCACACGCATCCCGCTCAACAAGCCGACTTGCTTCTACTCCATCGACAAGCTGCTACAGCACGACACCGAGCCCAGCCCGCCGCCCACGGATGCCGAATGAGCCAGGACGAAAACACGCCCATCGACCGACCGCTGATGCGCTCTGACCTGAACGACGTCCGCGCCGCGATGCACGACGTCAGCCAGAAGACGATCGCGATGTACGACGAGTTTCGCGGCATCCGCGGGCAGTTCCGCACCTACGTCGCAATCTGCGTCGCGTGCACGTTCCTCTCCCTCGTTTCGGCCGTCGTCTCTGCCATGGCGGCGGCCGCGCCATGACCCCGCCCAACGTGCCCGGCATTCCCGGCACGCGGCTCCCGGAGCCGTGGGAGGCGGAGGTGGCCGAGCTCAAGCGACGCGTCGCGCAGCTCGAGCAGGACGCGGGCCTCACGCGGGCGCAGCTGCAGAGCTATAGTGACGAGGAAGAGGACAGCAAGGTCACCATTCCGTCCGATGCACCGCGCCAGGCAAAGGTGGCGCTCGGCGCGCTCGCTGGGCTCACACCGACGGGGCGCGCGGTCGTGCTGGTGGTGCTTGGACTCGCGGCTATCGCGGCGGCAACGCTGCTGATACTGCGCGGCGTGAAGCTGTTTTAGTGCGCCAGTGCCGTTGTCTAGCGCTCGTGGCCTGATTCGGCTGCGCCTTAGGTCGACCGAGGCAGGGCGCCCTAGTCCTCGTAATGAGTGCCAGGCGGAAACCGGTACTCCTCTTTCGGCGTTTCGACGGCGTGCGGAAAGCCCTTGCGGTCGTGCACGTGTGGGTAGTCTGCTCCGCATGCTCGACAGCTAGCTGAGCCGTGTTGCGTAACCGGCGGTCGTGGGATGTACGGTCGCAGCTCGATCGTTCTGACGAGTCGAGGCTCTGGCTTCGGGTCCTCGTTACCAGGGACTGGCAGAAACCAAACGAGGTGCTTGAGCGTCTCCAGGTCAGAGGCGCTGTGGTATCGCCCGGCGTACCGCTCCGGTTCAGGAACGACGGAGCCAAGCTCGCCGCCTTGATGCACGACCTGGGTACCGATGTTGTATGGGACGGGTGCGTCGCTCATTGGGTCCCTTTCGCGGCTGCTAGATGCGCGGGCAGGCGGGCGGCATCAGGTTCGCCGCCCGCCTGTTTGGGCGCTAGTCCTCGACGCGGCGCCAGCCTTCCGGCGTGTACTCTTCCTGACGGCGGACCTCGTAGATGGCGCCCGCTCCGCCGGCGAGCCGCAGCGTTTCGTGGGTGTCGTGGGGGCGGTGATGCACCACGTCGGCGAAGTCGCCCGCGAGCTGCAGGTAGCAGATCATCGGGTCGCGCGTCGCCTTGTCGAACAACTTGGCCTCCAGCGGGCTCACGGTGTGGTGATGCCCCGTTTCCGAGTGCGCCACGACGTGGCCCTCTGCAGCGGCTTTCTGCTCGGCGACGCCCGCCGGCAGCTTGTCGATGCGACGGAACAGCACGTCGCCCTGCGCACCCATGTTTTGAATCGTCTTCATTTGTTGCTTTCCTTCCGGCGCGCCTAGGTTCGCGCCTCGAGTTTCTTGTATTCGCTCGGCTTGAGCCGGTACGTGCGGGCGTTGGCCTCAAGTGCCGTCTTTGACTTCGGGTCCACCGGCAGCGTGAAGTCGCGCCCTGTGCCGCAGCGCACGTCCAAGAACTTCTCGCCTGGCGAGTCGGGCAAGTCCACTTCGTAGAGCGTGCCGATGTAGGGGTCGGGGTCGGCGTCGATGATGCGCGCCTTGCCCTCGACCATCAGAGTCTCGCGCACCTTGCGCCAACCGATGATTTCGGCCGCCGCGCGTCGCTCCTCGATATTTTCCCAAGTCAACGCGGCCGTGACGTCGATGCTTTGGGGCGCCGTAATCCATTGCTCGGGCACTCGCGTCCCGTGCCACATGAACAAGCGGTAGCCGTCGCGGAACTGCACGGCGGCCTCGGACGGGTGATGCAGCCGCGCGCGCTCGTCCCAATGGATGGCCGACGGGCGATCGCTCACGAAGCACATTCCCTGGTACGGAATGAACCAGAAGGACGACTGCAGGAGCTCCTTCCAAAGCCCGAGGCGCCGCAACACCTCGGCGTCTGCCTCCAAGCCCAAAACGTCCTGCAGGAAGCTGTAGAACGCGACCCAGCCGTAGCGCCAACTGGTGGCCATCGTGTTGGTCGCCGCGCTTCGCGCGTGGCTTCTGAGATCTTCTCGCAGCTGGCTGTAGAGCTGGCTGTCGAGCTGGCTGCCGAGCTGGCTGCCGAGCTGGCTGTAGAGCTGGCTGTCGAGCTGGCTGACGAGCTGGCTGCCGAGCTGGCTGTAGAGCTGGCTGTAGAGCTGGCTGTCGAGCTGGCTGACGAGCTGGCTGTAGAGCTGGCTGCCGAGCTGGCTGCCGAGCTGGCTGCCGAGCTGGCTGTCGAGCTGGCTGTCGAGCTGGCTGTAGAGCTGGCTGCCGAGCTGGCTGCCGAGCTGGCTGCCGAGCTGGCTGTCGAGCTGGCTGTCGAGCTGGCTGTAGAGCTGGCTGTCGAGCTGGCTGTAGAGCTGGCTGACGA
>Ga0310811_10000817_pt1 | contig 40045 bp, 34 predicted proteins | sample YCmetagenome_FD_207642 | JGI IMG/M metagenome (GOLD analysis project Ga0310811, IMG submission 207642) | Soil microbial communities from experimental microcosm in Duke University, North Carolina, United States - YC | ecosystem: Engineered > Artificial ecosystem > Soil microcosm > Unclassified ... | reverse complement strand
GCCGCTCGCGCACCATCTGCTCGGTGCCGATCAGTGTGGTCGCCAGGACCATCTCGTCGGTGACCTCCGCCGCCGCCCGCAGGCGATCGCCGGCCGCCCACAGCTCCCGTACCCGCGCCGCCGCCTCGGACCAGCCCTGGCGGGCGTAGGCGCGGTTGTAGAAGTTGCGCTGGGCCGACCCCATACCGCCCAGCGAGAACGCCAGCCCCTGCTTGCGCTGCTCCACCATCACCGCCAGCTCACGCTCGTCCACGGCGAAGGCGACCTCGGCGCCCTGGCACAGGTCGAGGTCGGCGAGCGAACGCCCGGCCGCCCGCGCACCTTCGGTCAGGGGTTCGAAGTAAGCGGCCGCGCCCTCGGGTACGAAGCTCGTACCCAGCCAGCCGTCGGCGACCTCACCGGTCAGCCTCAGCATGCCCGGGGATAGCGTGGCCAGGTAGACCGGGATGTCCGCGTTCGGGGCGAGCGAGGTGCGCATCGGACGACCCTCGCCGCCGGGCAGCGGAATCGTGAACTCGGCGCCGTCGTAGGCCAGCTTCTCGCCCGCGAACACCCGGCGCACGATCTCGACGGTCTCGCGCATCCGGGCCAGCGGCCGCGCGAACGGCACCCCGTGCAGGCCCTCGATCACCTGCGGCCCCGACGAACCGAGCCCCAGGCTGAAGCGCCCCTCCGACATCTCGGCCAGGGTGAGCGCGGCCTGTGCGATGGCCACCGGCGTGCGCGTGCCGAGCTGGATCACCCCGGAGCCCAGCCGGATGCGGTCGGTCCGCGCCGCCAGGTAGCCCAGAGGTGAGGGGGCGTCGGAGCCCCAAGCCTCCGCCACCCAGCAGGCGTCGAGCCCCATCCTCTCGGCCTCGACGACGAACTCGACGGTCTCCGACCAGCGGCCCGAGGACGCCTCGATGGTGGTCGCGGTGCGCATCAGGGCTGCGTCTGCTCCGAAAGCCGCCCGGTCTCGGCCAGCTCCCGGATCGCGGCCAGGTTGCGCTCGATGCCGGCCCGGAACTCGCGCAGCCGGTACTCGACGATGCGCTCCTCCTTCTCGGGCATCCGCGCGATGACCTCGCTGAGCCCGGACGGGCCCGGTCCGAGCTGGGCGAACTGGCGAAGCACGGTGCCTTCGTCGGTCGGTGTCAGCTCGAAGCCCCAGATCGCCGTGGGATCGTCGACGTTCTCGACGGCCCAGCTGAACACCCTGGGCTCGGTGCAGGCGATCACCGACGAGGTCGTGCACCACTCCCCCCGTGCCTGGTGGAAGTTGGTCCCCTCGAACCTGCGGCCGAACGCCACGCCGGATGCACCACCGTCGGCACCGCCGGCCTCGCCCTCGTCGAGCCAGCGCACCCGCTGGAGCTCGGTGCTCAGCGACGCGATGAGCTCCATGTCGGTGACCAGCGGCCAGAGCGTCTCGGGTGTGGAGTTCACCAGCGTGCTGGCCTCCACCGTGGGTGCCTCGCTGTACCGCGCCATCGCGGTCCCCTTCCGATCACGTCCCAGGGCGTGAACTCCTGGGTCTCGTCGAGCAACCTAGCGGCGGTGAACGGCTCCCGCAACCGGATCATCCTGCTCCTGGAGAGGCCGCTAAGTCATTGACAGTGGCAATAAAATCGTTGCTATGGTCAACGATATCGCGGTCGACAGCACCGTGGCGCAGGTCCGTGCGTTCAACCGCTTCTACACCCGCGTGATCGGCGTACTCGACGGCGAACACCTGGGGACCCGTTTCTCCCTGGTCGAGGCTCGGCTGCTCTACGAGCTCGCCCGGCATGCGGAACCGGGCGGCCGCGCGGGCACCGGGGTCTCCGACCTGCGGCAACGCCTCGACCTCGACCCCGGTTACCTGAGCCGGATCCTCGGGCGCCTGGAGAACGACGGACTCGTACGGCGCGAACAGGACCCCGTTGACGCCCGCCGCCAGGTCGTGACCCTCACCGACACCGGCCGGGACGCCTTCGACGACCTCGACCGGCGGCAGGTGGCCGCCGTCGAGGGCCTGCTGAGCCCGCTGCACCCGGACCAGCGCGACGAGCTCACCGGGGCGATGCGCACGATCACCGACGTTCTCGAGCCCCGGCCCGAGCCGAGGGGTTTTGTACTGCGCGCCCCGGAACCCGGCGATCTGGGTTGGGTGGTGTCCCGGCACGGCGCCCTCTACGCGCGGGAGTACGGATGGGACGCGACGTTCGAGGCGCTGGTCGCCCGGATCGTGGCGGACTACGCCAACGGGCACGATCCCGCCCGGGAGACCGGCTGGATCGCCGAGGTCGATGGCCGGCCGGTGGGCTCGGTGTTCTGCGTGGCCTCCGAAGACGACCCGGAGCACACCGCCAAGCTGCGGCTGCTGCTGGTCGAACCGTCCGCCCGCGGTCTCGGGGTCGGCGCTCGACTGGTCGAGCAGTGCCTGCGGTTCGCCCGCCGGGCCGGATACACCCGGATCACCCTGTGGACCAACGGCACCCTGCACGCGGCCCGGCGGATCTACCAGGGGGCCGGGTTCAACCTGGACGACGAGACCACTCGGGAGGCGTTCGGGCGCGTGCAGGTCGAGCAGAACTGGTCGCGCGCACTGTAGGGCGCCCGCTGAGACCGGCGGCGGGCCTCGACGGGCGACCCCGGCCTCCCGGGACGATGCTGGGAGTGGACAGCGCGACGAGGGAGGGACCCATGGATTACGTCACACTCGGCAACACCGGCCTGCAGGTGTCGCGGGTCTGCCTGGGCTGCATGAGCTTCGGCCTGCCCGAGCGGGGCAACCACGCGTGGAGCCTGGACGAGGAGCGGAGCCGTCCGCTGATCAGGCACGCCGTCGAGTCCGGGATCACGTTCTTCGACACCGCGAACGTGTACTCCGACGGCACCAGCGAGGAGATCACCGGCCGCGCGCTGGCCGATTACGCCGACCGCGACCAGATCGTGCTGGCCACCAAGCTGCACGGCCGGATGCGTCCGGGTCCCAACGGCGCGGGGCTGTCCCGCAAGGCGGTGCTCACCGAGATCGACCACAGCCTGCGGCGGCTGGGCACCGACTACGTCGACCTCTACCAGATCCACCGCTGGGACCCGAGGACCCCGATCGAGGAGACCATGGAGGCGCTGCACGACGTGGTGCGCGCGGGCAAGGTCCGCTACCTCGGGGCGTCCTCGATGTGGGCGTGGCAGTTCGCGAAGGCCCAGCACGTGGCCATCACCAACGGCTGGACGCCGTTCGTCTCGATGCAGAACCACTACAACCTGATCTACCGGGAGGAGGAGCGCGAGATGCTCCCCCTGTGCCGTGACCAGGGCGTCGGTGTCATCCCGTGGAGCCCCCTGGCCCGCGGCCGGCTGACCAGGGACTGGGACGCCGCCACCGCCCGCAGCGAGACCGACGAGTTCGGCAAGACCCTCTACCAGGAGTCCGACCAGGAGATCGTCGCCCGGGTGGCCGAGGTCGCCGAAGCACGCGGGGTACCTCGGGCGCAGGTCGCGCTCGCCTGGGTGGCCGGCCGTCCCGGGGTGAGCGCGCCGATCATCGGCGCCACGAAGGCCGGGCACATCGACGACGCGGTCGCCGGGGTCGAGCTGGAGCTCACCGAGGAGGAGGTCGCCCGGCTCGAAGAGCCCTACCAGCCGCACGCGGTCGTGGGGTTCGTCTGATCGCCGGTTCGTCCGATCGCCGGGTTTCGTCTGATCGCCGGGTTTCGTCTGATCGCCGGTTCGTCCGAGTGCGGGGGGCCCGACGAGCGCCGCGCGGCCGGTCATGCGCAAGATAGGGCCGAGACAATCGAACTTACGGAGGATCGGTGAGCACAGACACCAGGGTCGCTATCGTGACCGGCGGCGCACGCGGCATCGGCGCCGCTGTGGCCCAGCGGCTGGCCAAGGACGGCAAGTCCGTCGCGGTGGTCGACCTCGACGAGGGCAGCTGCGAGGACACCGTCAAGGCCATCGTGGCCGACGGGGGCAAGGCGATCGCGGTGGGCGCGGACGTCAGCAGCGCCGCCGCCGTTCAGGCGGCCGTCGACCGGGTGGCCGAGGAGCTCGGCGGCCCGACGATCCTGATCAACAACGCCGGGGTCACCAAGGACAACCTGCTCTTCAAGATGACCGAGGAAGACTGGGACATCGTGATGGGCGTGCATCTGAAGGGCTCGTTCCTGATGGCGCGGGCGGCCCAGGCGCACATGACCAAGGCCAAGTGGGGCCGGATCGTGAATCTGTCCAGCACCGCCGCGCTCGGCAACCGCGGCCAGTCGAACTACTCGACCGCCAAGGCCGGGTTGCAGGGCCTCACCAAGACACTGGCGATCGAGCTCGGTCAGTTCGGGGTGACGGCCAACGCCATCGCCCCCGGCTTCATCGCCACGGAGATGACCAAGGCGACCGCCGAGCGGATCGGCGTCGACTGGGAGGAGTTCAAGGCAGGCAGCGCGAAGGCCATCCCGGTACGCCGCGTCGGTGTTCCCGAGGACATCGCGGCCCTGGCCTCGTTCCTGGTCGGTGAGGAGTCGGGCTTCATCTCCGGCCAGGTCATCTACGCGGCCGGCGGACCGAAGGCCTGATTCGTTGGACCTCCAGCTGGCCGGCAAGCGGGCCGTGGTCACCGGCGCGAGCCGGGGCATCGGCCTGGCCGTGGCCCGCGCGCTGGCCGGCGAGGGGGTGGCGGTGGCGATGGTCGCCCGGGGCGCGGAGTCGCTCCAGGCGGCCGCCACCGCGCTGAGCCACGAGCTGAGCGACGGGCTGAGCGACGGGCTGAGCCACGAGCTGGGCGACTCGAGCGCCGCGGGTACCGGCCGCGCCCGGGTGGTGGCCATACCGGCCGACACCACCGACGACGCCTCGGTGCGGGCGATGGCGGCCCGCGCCGTCGAACTACTCGGCGGGGTGGACATCCTGGTCAACTCCGCGGCCCGGCCGGCGAGCGCGGGCCCGGCGGCCGGGCTCGCCGACGTCACCGACGACGCCCTGCGCGCCGAGCTGGAGTCCAAGGTGCTGGGCTACCTGCGCTGCGCCCGCGCCCTGGCGCCGGGCATGGTGGAGCGGGGCTGGGGGCGCATCGTCAACATCAGTGGCCTCAACGCCCGCTGGGCGGGGTCGCTGGTGGGTTCGGTGCGAAACGTCGCGGTCTCGGCGATGACCAAGAACATGGCCGACGAGCTGGGCCCTCACGGAGTGAACGTCACGGTGGTCCACCCCGGCTACACCGTCACCGAGCGCACCCCCGGCATGTTGAGCGAACGGGCGGCCGAGCGCGGTGTCTCCGCCGACGAGGTGGCGGCCGAGTTCGCGCGCGCCACCGGCATCGGGCGGCTGGTCACCGCCGAGGAGGTGGCCGACGTCGTGACGTTCCTGGCCTCACCGCGCAGCGTGGCGATCAACGGTGACGCGGTCGCCGCCGGCGGCGGTCAGCGCGGCCCGATCCACTACTGAGCCGATCCACCGGCCGATCCACCGGCCGATCCACCGGCGGATCCACCGGCCGATCCACCGGCCGATCCGCTCCTGAGCGGTCCAAAGCGTCCCGCTACTAGCCTTGCCGCCATGCCGATCCGCTACGAGTTGCTGGGATGTGCGCTGGCCGGCCACGAGGTGGTCGGCCACGACGCCGGTACCTTACGGCCCGAAGATCATCTGGTGGTCCGCGACGCGGGTGACGGCCGGCGCTGGCACCGTTGCCTGCGTTGCGACGGCTGGCAGCCGCACCCCGTACCGGAGGATCCGGCGCGACCGCACCCTCCCGACCTGACCGACGCCGACGTCCCGTTGCGCGGCCGGATGCTGCGGGACCGCTACGTGCTGCGCCTCATCGCCGTCGACCGGGTGCTGCACACCGTGGGGCTGGGTCTGCTCGCGGCCGCGGTGGTGTGGTTCCTCAATCACCGCGAGGGTCTCGACAGCGTGCTCATCGACATCCTGAACACCGCGCAGGACAGCCTCAGCGGACGCCCCGGGATCGGTCTGGTGCACGGCGTGCAGAACCTGTTCACGGTTCCGGCATCGACCCTGTGGAGTTTCGCGGCGGTCTTCACCGCGTACGCGGTGCTGGAGGGAGTCGAGGCGGTAGGCCTCTGGTACGCAAAACGGTGGGCGGAGTATCTCACCTTCATTGCTACCACGGTGCTACTGGTACCGGAGCTGTACGAGCTCACTCACCGGGTAACCGTCGTCAAGGTGCTGGCGCTGGTCGTGAACCTGGCCGTCGTCGCCTACCTGCTCTGGGCCAAGCGGCTGTTCGGTGTGAACGGCGGGGGGCGCGCGGAGGAGGCCGAGCGGCTTGCCGACTGCGGTCTCAGCGCCCTGCGGCTGAACCATGCATTCCCGCTCCCACAGGCTTCCGGGAGCGGGTGAGCAGGGCGAATGCCATCAGGGCCGCCACGGTGAGCGCGAACATCAGCACGGCCATCGGAACGGCGGTGACCGTACCGGCCGCACCGACCAGCGGGGCCGCCGCCGCCCCCAGCGCGAACTGCAGGACGCCCAGCAGAGCCGATGCGCTCCCGGCCTGCTCCGGACGCCCCGCCATGGCCAGAGCGGTGGCGTTGGGCATCACCAGACCCACACTGGCCACGATCAGGAAGAGCCCAGGGAGCACAGCGGGTAGGGCCAGGTTTCCTACTGTTGTTGCTACCAGTACCGCACCACCGGTGACCGCCGTCAGCAGCCCCGCCAGGAGCAGCCGGCGGGGCGGCACCCGGTGCACGAGGCGGCCGCTGAGCTGCCCGAGCGCCATGATCCCCAGCGCGTTCATGCCGAACACCAGCCCGAACTGCTGCGCGCTGAGCCCGTAGACCTGCTGCAGCACGAACGGCGAGCCGGCGATGTAGGCGAACATCGCGGCGAACAGCAGACCGGGAGCCGCCGCGTAGCCGACGAAACGGCGATCGCTCAGCAGCTCGGCCATCACCGACGCGGTCCGGCGCAGGCCGCCGGGGCGCCGCACGGTGCTCGGCAAGGTCTCCGGTAAGCCGAGCCCGGCACCCAGCGACACCAGTACCCCGTAGGCCGCCAGCGCCACGAAGACACCCGGCCACGGGAGCACCCGCAGGAGCTGGCTGCCGATCACCGGAGCCAGGATGGGCGCCATGCCGTTCACCAGCATCAGCATCGAGAAGAATCGGGCCAGCGCCGGGCCCGAGTACAGGTCACGCGCGACGGCCCGGGCGATCACGACACCGGCCGCGCCGGCGAAACCCTGAGCCAGTCGCGCGGCGGTCAGCACCTCAACCGACGGCGCCAGCGCGCAGCCCAGGGAGGCCACCACATAGACGACCAGGCCCGCCACGAGGGGCCTGCGCCGCCCGAGCGCGTCGCTGAGCGGCCCCATGAGGAGCTGACCGAGTCCGAGGCCCGCCAGGCAGGCGGTCAGCGTCAGCTGCACCTCGGGTTCGCCGGTGTGGAACCGCTCGGTGAGCTGGGGAAGAGCCGGCAGGTACATGTCGATCGACAACGGTCCCAACGCGGTCAGCGAGCCCAGGACCAGCGCCAACCTGAGCCGGCTCGCGGCCGGCATGCTCGGGGATGCCGCGGTGGACGGCGATGGAGTGGTCATCCCCCGCGACAACACCGGCTCGCCCGGGCATGTTCCGCGGTCAGAGGTGGTGACGGCCACGGTCCCACCACATGGGCGCCGCCGAGGTCGCGGCCTTCTACAGCGAGGCTGAACGGGACCCAGCCGACACCCAGCTGCTCAACGATCTCGAGTGGCTGATCATCATCCCGGCGTTCCCGACGCTCCTCGGCCAGTTCCTCGGGTTGGCACTCGGCACGTTGGCCGATCGCAGCCCCCGGCCGGTCTACCCACGCTGGGTGGCCTACTTCAACATCTGGGTGGGGCTGCTGTTCGTCCCGGGCGGAGTGTCGTACTTCTTCCGCACCGGGCCGTTCGCCTGGTGTGGCCTGCTCGCCTTCTGGGTGGTCATTCGAAGCGCAGGGCCTCGATGGGGCGTAACCGGGCGGCCCGGTTGGCCGGGTAACCACCCGCGAGCAGCCCGATCAGCAGGCTCACCCCGAACGAGATCAGGATCGGGGGGACGGTGAGCACCGGCTGGGGGAACTCGCTCGAGACCTTGTGCAGCAGCGGCCCGCCGGCCGTGGCCAGTCCGATGCCCACCGCCACCCCGGCCAACCCGCCAAGCCCGGAGAGCACAACGGCCTCGGTGAGGAACTGCTTCATGATCGCGCTGCGCGGGGCGCCGATGGCCTTGCGGATACCGATCTCGCGGGTCCGCTCGGTCACCGCGACCAGCATGATGTTGGCGACCCCGATCCCGCCGACGATCAGTGAGATCGCCGCGACCGCGGCGGTGAACAGGGTGAGGAAGTTGACGAACTCGGTGCGCCGGTTGAGCAGGTTCTGCTGCGCCCGCACGTTGTAGTCCCGCTTCTTCGGGTCCTTGATCTTGTGCCGGTCGTCCAGGATCTTGGTGAGCTGGGCGGTGGCCGCCCCCACCGCGTCCGGGCTGGTGGCCTTGACGACGATCTGGTCGACGTTGTCGCTGCCGCCTCCGAGCAGGTAGGCCCGGGACGCACCGATCGGCATGATCACCACGTTGTCCTGCTGCTCGTCCTGGGCGAGCACGCCGATGATCCTGAAAGTGCTGTGGGCGACGCGGACCTCCTGGCCGACCACGTCGGCCAGCTGCGCGTTCGGCCCGAACAGGAAGCCCACCGCCTCCTGGCCGAGGACGGCGACCTTGGCGTTGCCGCGCTCCTGGGTCCGGTTGAAGAACTCCCCCACCGCGATCGACCGGTCGGTGATCCGCAGGTAGTTGGCGGTGGTGCCCACCACGCTCGCCCGCTCCTGCTGTCCCTGGTAGGTCAGCAGGGTCGACCCCTGGGTCTGCGGGGTGACCGACTGGATGTCGGGCGCCAGCGACCGGTTCTGCAACGCGGTCACGTCGTCGTCCTTGAGGTCCTTCGCGGTGCCGCCACCGGGGACCGTGCCGTTCGCCTTCGACAGGGTGATCTGGTTGGCCAAGCGGCCGAACTGCTCGTCCACGCCCTTCTGCATGCCCTTGCCCAGCGCCACCAGCAGGATGACAGCGGCCACGCCGATGATGATGCCGAGGGTGGTGAGCAGGGAACGGAGCCGGTTGGACCGCAAGCTCCGCACGGCGACCTCGAACGCTTCGCGCAGATTCATCTCGCGGACCTCACCCTTGCCCCGACATCTGACCGACCAACCGACGCTGTCGAATCAAAATAGGGCAGCGGTGAGTATTCCGCCCTCTTCCGAGATGTGAATCCCCGATGACCGGCGTGGCGTTTCCGCAGCTAGCACAGGTTTCTATGGCCTGTCTGTGAGTGCGCTACGCCGATCCTGTCAGGAATTCCTCATAATTCGGCCGGATGGCCGAATTACCGTCCCAGAAGCGCGTTCACGAACCGGGGAACCGTGCGGCGCCGACCCCAGGCGATGACGGCGGCCAGGATCAGCGTCACCACCGGGACGGCGACCAGCGGCCCGAAACCCATCATGCCGATGGTGGCGATGGTGGCGCCGACCATCAGTGCGACCAGGCAGATGCCGGCGAACCCCGCCACGCCGGGCAGCAGCAGCCCGACTGCACCCGCGATCTCGAGCACACCCACGATGTACATCCCGGCGACGCCGAGCCCCATCGCCTCGAAACCCTCGATCTGCTGGGCGTCGCCCTTCAGCTTCGAGTAGCCGGCGAAGATGAAGATCGCCGCACCCAGCACCTGCAGGATCCACAGGCCGATGTGGCCCGCCCGTCCGCGTCCGGCGGCCCTGGTCGGGCCGGTCCCGGTCGTGCCGGTCCCTGTGGTCTCGGTCTTCGTCGTCTCGCTCATGGTCCCGCCTCTCCTCGGTGGTACGTCCTGCCGATACGTCGAACCACTCGAAGCAAGAACGACAGCCGAGGTGAAAAAATTCTGGGCAGGACGGTCTCTCTGCCGAAACTCACCACATCGGGCCGGGCAGGAACGGCTCGACCGGCCCGGTGTGTCGGGAGCCCGTCAGCGACCGGAGGGGTCCAACCCCGCGCGGCGCAGCGCGTCCGCCATCGCTCCCGTCGGCGCCGGGCGCGACGGTGCACCGCGACCGGACCCACCCGTTCGGCCCCGGTCGGCACCACCCTGGCGCCCGCCTTGACCACTGCCCTGGCCACCGCCCTGGCCACCGCCCTGGCCACCGCGCTGCCCACCCTGGCGGCCGCCCCGGCCGCCGTCCGAGCGCCCGCCGCCGCGCTGACCGCTCGCGGCACCCTGCCCGCCGCCCTGGCCACCGCCGCCCTGCTCGGTGCGCCCGCGACCGCCACCCCGCTCGGGTCGGCCGCTCGCATCCACCTCGTCGTCCAGCCTCAGGGTGAGTGAGATCCGCTTGCGGGCCTCGTCGACGGAGAGAACCTTCACCCGCACCACGTCGCCCGACTTCACGACCTCACGCGGGTCGGACACGAACCGGTTCGCCAGCGCCGAGACGTGGACCAGGCCGTCCTGGTGCACGCCGATGTCGACGAAGGCGCCGAACGCGGCGACGTTGGTGACCACACCCTCGAGCACCATGCCCGGGGTCAGGTCCGACAGCTTCTCCACGCCCTCGGCGAAGGTGGCCGTGGTGAACTCCGGGCGGGGGTCGCGACCGGGTTTCTCCAGCTCGGCGATGATGTCGGTGACCGTGGGCAACCCGAACATGTCGTCGGTGAAGTCGGCGGGTTTCAGGGTCCGCAGGGTGGCGGAGTCGCCGATCAGGGCCGGTAGCTCGGTCCCGACGCTGGCCAGGATCCGCCGCACAACCGGGTAGGCCTCGGGGTGCACCGAGGACGAGTCCAGGGGGTCGTCCCCACCGGGGATGCGCAGGAAGCCCGCGCACTGCTCGAACGCCTTCGGGCCCAGCCGGGGCACGTCGGCCAGCCCCTTGCGGGTGCGGAACGGACCGTTGGAGTCCCGGTGGGCCACGATGCTGGTGGCCAGGCCTTCGGTGATGCCCGAGACCCGGCGCAGCAACGGCGCCGACGCGGTGTTCACATCCACCCCGACGGCGTTCACGCAGTCCTCGACCACCGCGTCCAGCGACCGCGAGAGCTTCAGCTCGGACACGTCGTGCTGGTACTGGCCCACGCCGATCGACTTGGGGTCGATCTTGACCAGTTCGGCGAGCGGGTCCTGCAGGCGACGGGCGATGGAGACCGCGCCCCGCAGCGACACGTCCATGTCCGGCAGCTCGGCGGATGCGTAGGCCGAGGCGGAGTACACCGAGGCGCCGGCCTCGGACACCATCACCTTGGTCAGCTTGCGCCCCTGGCCGGCCAGGCCCGCGACGAGCTCGGCGGCGAGCTTGTCGGTCTCCCGTGACGCGGTGCCGTTGCCGATGGCCACCAGCTCGACGTCGTGGGCGGCGACCAGCCGCGCGAGGGTGGCCAGCGAGGCGTCCCACTGCCGGCGGGGCTCGTGGGGGTAGATCGTGTCGGTGGCCAGCACCTTGCCGGTGGCGTCCACGACGGCCACCTTGCAGCCGGTCCGCAGCCCGGGGTCCAGGCCCATGGTGGCGCGGCCACCGGCCGGGGCGGCCAGCAGCAGGTCCCGCAGGTTGGTGGCGAACACCCCGACCGCACCGTCCTCGGCGACCTGCCACAGCCGGGTGCGCACGTCGATGCCCAGGTGCACCTGGATGCGGGTGCGCCAGGCCCAGCGGACCGTGTCGAGCAGCCACTTGTCCGCAGGGCGCCCCCTGTCGGCGACGTCGAAGCGGGCGGCGATGCTGCGCTCGAAGCTGGAGGGTCCCTCCTCCACCGGGGGCTCGGGCTCCAGACCGAGATCCAGCACCTCCTCCTTCTCGCCGCGGAACAGCGCCAGGATCCGGTGGCTGGGCAGCTTCTCGAACGGCTCGCTGAAGTCGAAGTAGTCGGCGAACTTCGCCCCGGCCTGCTCCTTGCCCTCCCGGACCTTCGACTGCATCCGGCCCCGGGTCCACATCCGCTCGCGCAGCTCGCCGATCAGGTCGGCGTCCTCGGAGAACCGCTCGACCAGGATCGCCCGGGCCCCGTCCAGGGCCGCGGCCGCGTCGGCGACGTTCTCCCCCAGGTAGGCACCCGCCAGCGTGAGCGGATCCTGCGTGGGGTCGGCGTGCAGCGCGTCGGCCAGCGGCTCCAGCCCGTTCTCCCGGGCGATCATCGCCTTGGTGCGCCGCTTGGGCTTGTAGGGCAGGTAGATGTCCTCCAGGCGGGCCTTGGAGTCCGCCGCGAGGACGATCGCCCGCAATTCCTCGGTCAGCTTGCCCTGGGACTCGATCGACTCCAGCACCGCCGCCCGGCGTTCCTCCAGCTCGCGCAGGTAGCGCAGGCGTTCTTCGAGCGTGCGCAGCTGCGTGTCGTCGAGTGTGCCGGTCGCCTCCTTGCGGTACCGGGCGATGAACGGCACCGTCGCGCCACCGTCCAGCAACCCGACGGCCGCTCCGACCTGGTCTGGGCGCACGTCGAGCTCCTCGGCGATGAGTCGCTGGATCTGGGCGGCCGTCTGCGGAGGAAGCTCAGTCACGGACACCATCGTGGCGCCGTGCCCGGCCGTTGTCACCGGCGGGGAGGCTCAGCGGCGGTCTCACCGATCTGCTAAGCCGACCGGCTATCACGTCACGAGCGCTCGCATAACCTGGCCGACCCCGGGATACTCCCTCATCAAGGACAGGGCCTCATCGCGGCGGGCGCATCGGTCGGCAACGGCCTCGGCAAGGTGGGAGAACGCCCATGACCGCACAAGACGGCCCGGCACGAGACGGCACAGCGCGGGACACACACGCCGAGCACGCCGGGGTGGTGTCCGAGCCAGCGCACAACGCTCTGCGGGCCGACATCCGGCGGCTGGGCAGCCTGCTCGGCGACACCCTGGTCAGGCACGGCGGTCCCGAGCTGCTGGACCTGGTCGAGCAGATCCGCACCCTGTCGCGCGACGCCGCCACCGACCAGGGCAACGAGGACGCCGAGGCCCGGCTGGACGCGATGCTCGCCGAGGTCGACCCGGGCACCGCAACCCAGCTGGCCAGGGCGTTCACCACGTTCTTCCTGCTGGCCAACGTAGCCGAGCAGCTGCACCGCTCCCGCGAGATCTACGGCGGTCAGCGGGAGGAGCCGCTACCCGGGCTGGTGCGGACCCTGGTGGCCGAGGTCGGCGAGGACGCGCTGATGGAGGTGCTGGCGCGCACCGAGCTGCGGCCGGTGTTCACCGCCCACCCCACCGAGGCGTCCCGGCAGTCGGTGCTGACCACGATGCGCCGGTTGGCCGACGTGCTCGACCGCGCGGGTCCGAACATCGACCGGCGGCTGGCCGAGCTGATCGATCTGCTGTGGCAGACCGACGAGATCCGCCCTGGCAAGCCGACCGTCGCCGACGAGACCAGGTCCATCGCCTACTACCTGGAGCGCCTGGGCGCCGACACCGTGCCCGACGTGCTGGAACACCTCGACGAAGCGCTGCGGGAGGCCGGGCTGACGCTGCCGGCCGAGGCCAGGCCGATCCAGCTCGGCTGCTGGGTGGGTGGTGACCGGGACGGCAACCCCAACGTGTCCCCGGCGGTCACCATGGACGCGCTGCGGCTCTACGCCGACCGCGCACTGCGGATCCAGACCGGCCTGATCGAAGCCCTCGTCCAGGAGCTGGGGGTCTCCACCCGCATCGTCGGCATGTCCGAGGGGCTGCGGGGGTCGCTGGCCGCCGACCGCCGCAAGCTGCCGGAGGTCTACGACCGCTACATCAGGCTCAACGCCGAAGAGCCCTACCGCATGAAGTGCTCCTACATCCTGGCCCGGCTGGCCAACACCCGCGACCGGATCGCCGCCGACCGGCCGCACCGGCCCGGGGTCGACTATCTCGGTTCCGACGAGTTCGTCGCCGATCTGGAGGTGATGGACGCCTCGCTGCGCGGGCACCGGGGCGACCGGATCGCGGACGGGACCCTGGCCCGGGTCCTGCGGACCGCCCGGTCGAGCGGACTGCACCTGGCGGCGCTGGATGTGCGCGAGCACGCCGACCGGCACCACAGCGCGCTGGCCGCGCTCTACCAGGGCATCGGTGAGCACGGGTACGCCGAGCTGGATCGCGGGGCGCGCACCCGGCGGCTGTCCGAGGAGCTGCTCGGAGGGCGCCCCCTCACCCGGCGCCACTCCCCGCCCGAGGGTGAGGCCGGCGAGGTGCTGGCGGTGTTCGACACGCTGCGGACCGCGCAGCTCACCTTCGGCGAGGTCGCCGCGCACACCTACATCGTCTCGATGGCCCAGGGCGCCGATGACATCCTCGCGGTGGCCGTGCTGGCCCGGGAGGCCGGGCTGCTCGAGGTCGTCGGGTCCGATGACGGCACGGCCGACGGCGACCGGACCTGGTCGCGGCTGGACCTGGTGCCGCTGTTCGAGACGGCCAACGAGCTGAGCAAGGCCGGCGAGCTACTGGAGGAGCTGCTGGGCGACCCGAGCTACCGCCGGCTGGTGGCCGCCCGGGGTGACCTGCAGGAGGTGATGCTGGGCTACTCCGACTCCAACAAGGACGCCGGCATCACCACGTCGCTGTGGGAGATCCAGAAGGCGCAGCGGTCGCTGAGGGACACCGCGGCGGCCCACGGGGTGCGACTGCGGCTGTTCCACGGCCGGGGCGGTTCGGTCGGGCGGGGCGGCGGACCGGCCGCCGAGGCGGTCGCGGCGTCCCCGTACGGGGCGGTGGACGCCCGGATGAAGCTCACCGAGCAGGGCGAGGTCATCTCCGACAAGTACTCGCTGCCCGCGCTGGCCGAGCACAATTTGACGATCATGCTCGCGGCCACGGTGGAGAACACCCTGCTGCACCAGACCTCCCGGGTACCGCCGGGGACCCTGGAGCGCTGGGACGAGGCGATGACGGTCGTCAGCACCGCCGCCCAGGCCGCCTACCGGGACTTCGTCGGCAAACCCGGGCTGGCGGAGTTCTTCACCTCGGCGACGCCGGTGGACGAGCTCGGCTCGCTGAACGTGGGCTCGCGGCCCTCCAAGCGCCCGGGCAGCGGGTCGGCCGACCTGAGCGGGCTGCGCGCAATCCCCTGGGTCTTCGGGTGGACGCAGACCCGGATGGTGGTGCCCGGCTGGTTCGGGCTCGGCTCCGGGCTGGCCGCCGCCCGGGCGGAGGGCTTCGAGGCCACGCTCAAGGAGATGCGGGACTGGGCGTTCTTCCGCAACCTGCTGGGCAACGTGGAGATGACGCTGGCCAAGACCGACCTGCGGATCGCCCGCTCGTACGTCACCGCGCTGGTGGATCCCTCGCTGCAGCCGCTGTTCGAGCTGGTCACCGCCGAGCACCACCGGACGCTGTCGGAGGTGCTGGCGCTCACCGGCGAGCGGTACCCGCTGGCCCGCCACCCGCAGCTGCGCCGCACGCTGCAGGTCCGCGACGTGTACCTGGAACCGCTCCACCACCTGCAGGTGTCGCTGCTGGCCAGACGGCGCGACGGTGAGCTCGACCCGGACCTGCAGCGCGCCCTGCTGCTGACGGTCAACGGGATCGTGGCCGGCCTGCGGAACACCGGGTGACCCCTGGGAACAGCGCGGCGGCCCACGACCGCACACCCGAGCCGACCGCGCCACCCGACCTCACCGTGCGCAGCCTCGGCCCCGCGCGGATCGACTCGCCGCTGTCCGGGATGCTGGATGCCTGGCGCACCACCGAGCACTACGTCAACGAGCACGACCGGGTGCTGCTCGACGACACCCTGTCCACCGCGGTGGCCCGGCGGGTCCCGGTGGCGGAGCTTCCCGGACTTGAGCCGTGCGGGCCGCGCCGGAAGATCTTCTTCGACCCCTCCAAGACCCGGGCCGGGATCGTCACCTGCGGTGGGTTGTGCCCCGGGCTCAACGACGTCATCCGTGGGCTGGTCCGCAGCCTGGTGCACCACTACGGGGTGCGGCGGGTGGTGGGGTTCCGCAACGGATACCAGGGCTTCATCGCCTCCTACGCCCACGACGTCGTGGAGCTGACCCCGGGACGCGTCTCGGACATCACCTCCGAGGGCGGCACCGTGCTGGGTACCTCGCGGGGGCACCAGGATCCCGAGGAGATCGTGGACTGCCTGGAGCGGCTGAACATCAACGTGCTCTTCGTGGTCGGTGGCGACGGCTCGATGCGCGGCGCCATGGCGATCGCCGACGAGGCCGCCCGCCGCGAGCTGCGGATCAGCGTCGTCGGCATCCCGAAGACCATCGACAACGACATCCCCTACATCGACCAGAGCTTCGGCTTCCAGACCGCGTTCGCCCGCGCGGCCGAGGCGATCCGGGCGGTCAACACCGAGGCGAACTCCACCCCGTACGGCGTCGGCCTGGTCAAGCTGATGGGGCGGCACTCCGGTTTCATCGCCGCCTACGCGGCGCTGGCAAACCACGACGCCGACGTCGTGTTGATCCCGGAGGTGGACTTCGAGCTGGACGCGCTGCTGGCCTACGTTCACCGGCGGATGCGCGAGAACGGGCACGTCGTTGTGGTGGTGGCCGAGGGCGCCGGCCAGCACCTGCTCGAGAGCTCGGTGGAGACCGGGGCGTCCGGCCCGGCCACCGACGCCTCCGGCAACGCCCGGCTCGGCGATATCGGCCCGTTCCTGCGGACGCGCATCGACAGGCACCTGCGGGCCGACGACATCGTGCCGAGCATCCGCTACATCGACCCCAGCTACGCCATCCGTAGCGTGCCCGCCAACGCCTACGACAAGGCCTACTGCCTGCGACTGGCCCACAACGCGGTGCACGCGGCGATGGCCGGGCGGACCGCCATGGTGGTGGGTCGGCTGCGGCGGCGGTTCGTGCACATCCCGATGGCGCTCGCGGTCAGCCGGCGCAACCAGGTCGACCCGCACGGGGACCTGTGGATGTCGGTGTTGGAGGCCACCGGCCAGCCGATGCGCCTCGGTGGCCCGGGGCTGACACCGGCCGACCCCCGCTGACCCGGAGCAGATGGCATCCAGTGCGTGACATGCAGCACCGATCACAGGGCCGGGAGCGCCTGATCCCCCTAGAGTGCGTGAGAGGTCACACCGCTCGGTGCAACCGGGCGGCTACAAGGAGGTAGCGGCAAGTGTCTTTCACCCCCGGCCCAGAGGCCGAGGAGTTGCGCGCGGTGGTGCGCGGGTTCCTCGAGAAACGCTGCGGCGAGTCCGACGTCCGCCGCTGGATGGAGACCGACGAGGGCTACGACCCGGCGGTGTGGCGGCAGCTGGCGCAGGAGCTGGGACTCCAGGGCCTGGCGATCGACGAACGGTGGGGTGGCTCCGGCGCTTCGACGGTGGAGCTCGGCGTGGTGTTCGAGGAGATGGGACGCGTCCTCTACGGGGGCCCGTTCTTCGGTACCGTCGCGCTGGCCTCGACGGTGCTGACCTGCCTGGACGACGAAGCCGCCCAGGAGCGCCATCTGCCCGGCATCGCCTCCGGAGAGACCCTTGCGACGCTGGCCTGGGGTGGTGCGGACCCGCTCTCGAGCACACTGCGGGCCGAGCGCGGTGACGGTGACGGGTGGCGGTTGAGCGGCCGAGCCGGGACGGTCGTCGACGGCGGCGTCGCCGGTCTGGTCCTCGCGGTCGCCGACACCCCCGCCGGTCTCGGGGTGTTCGCCCTCGACGGCTCGGACGGGCTGACCCGTACCCCGCTGACCGCGCTGGACATGACCCGCAAGCTCGCCGCGTTGGAGTTCACCTCCGCCTCCGCGACCGCGGTCGGCACCCCCGGGGCGATCACCGAGGGCCTGACCCGGGCCCTGGACATCGCGGTGCTCGCGCTGGCCTGCGAGCAGGTCGGCGGCGCCGGGCGGGTGCTCGAGATGGCCGTCGAGTATGCCAACACCCGGGTGCAGTTCGGCCGCAAGATCGGATCGTTCCAGGCCATCAAGCACACCTGCGCGGACATGCTGGTGGCGGCCGAGTCGGCGCGTTCGACCGCCTACTACGGGATGTGGGCGGCCGCCCACCAGCCCGACGACCTCGGAGTGGCCGCCAGCCTCGCCGGATCGCTGTGCTCGGAGGCCTACACCCGCTGCTCGCTGGACAACATCCAGCTGCACGGCGGGATCGGCTTCACCTGGGAGCACGCGGCGCACCTGTACATGAAGCGGGCCCGGTCCTCGCAGCGCTTCCTCGGGTCCCCGACCCGGCACCGCGCCCGGCTGGGCGACCTGCTCGAGATCGCGGAGGCAAGCGCATGAGTGACCGCACCAGTGACCGCGCGGGTGACATCGCCACCGTCACCAAGCTGGTCGAGGAGTTCCTCGCCGAGTACCCGCCGGACACCACCGACGACCGTGAGCTGCGTGGCGCCCGCTACGACGCAGGTCTGGCGTTCCTGCACTTCGACAAGGGATTCGGCGGCCTGGGGATGGACTCCTCGCTGACGACCCTGGCCGAGCGGATGTTCCTCGACGCCGGCTGCGTGGACTGGAACTCCCGCAACGTGATCGGGCTCGGGATGGCGGCCGCGACGCTGCACACCCACGGCACCGATGAGCAGCGCGCCAAGTACCTGCGACCGCTGTTCACCGGCGAGGAGATCTGGTGCCAGCTGTTCTCCGAGCCCGGCGCGGGTTCCGACCTCGCCGGCCTGGCCACCCGGGCCATCCCGGACGGGGAGAACTACATCGTCAACGGTCAGAAGATCTGGACGTCGCTGGGCCACATCGCCCGGCGCGGCCTGCTCGTCGCCCGCACCGACCCCGAGCAGCCCAAACACCGGGGCCTGACCTACTTCGTGCTGGACATGACCCTGCCCGGGGTCGACGTTCGGGCACTGCGGCAGCTGACCGGGCAGGCTGAGTTCAACGAGGTCTACCTGACCGACGTGGCGGTGCCGGCGGCGGACATGCTGGGCAAGGTCGGCGACGGCTGGCGCGTCGCGATGACCACCCTGATGAACGAGCGGGTGGCGATCGGCCGGCGCGGCGGAGGCCGCAACTACGGGCCGATCCGTTACGCGCTCGACGCCTACGAGGAGGCGGCCGCCGAGGGGCGCGCGGATCCGACCGACCGCGACCGGCTGATGAGCCTGTGGGCGAAGGTCGAGGCGGCCCGGCTGACCAACCTCCGGGCGTCCGAGCAGGCCGGGAAGAAGGCACCCGGGCCCGAGGGGTCGATCGCCAAGCTGCAGTTCGCCGAGCTGAACAAGGCGGTCATGGAGTTCGCGGTCGACATGCACGGCGACGACGCGATGCTCATCGACGACTACACCTTCTCCCGCCCCGACCACTCCTCGGGCACCGGCGGCCAACCGGATCCGCGTAAGGCCTACCTGCGGTCGCTGGCCAACTCGATCGAGGGCGGCACGTCGGAGATCATGCGCAATATCCTCGGCGAGCGGGTGCTGGGGCTGCCTGGAGAGCCTCGCACCGACCGTGACCTCCCCTGGAAGGACGTGCCCCGCTCATGACCACCCACAGCGGCATCGACGCCCGGCACTTCCGCAACGTGCTGGGCAGCTACCCCACCGGCGTCGTGGTGATCACCGCGATCGACACCGAGGGAAACCCGGCCGGCATGGCGGTCGGGTCGTTCACCTCGGTGTCGCTGGACCCGCCGCTGGTGGCGTTCCTGCCTGACAAGTCCTCCACCAGCTTCCCGAAGATCCGCACGGCGAGCAGCTTCTGCGTCAACGTGCTGGCCGCGGACCAGGAGGACGTCTGCCGGGGTTTCGCGATGCGCGGGGGTGACAAGTTCGCCGGCGTCGACTGGAAGCCGACCTCATCGGGTGCGCCCCGGCTCGAGGGTGTGTCCGCGTGGATCGACTGCGAGTTCGAGTCGGTCACCGAGGCCGGTGACCACTACATCGTCCTGGGCCGGGTCCGTGAGCTCGAGGCTCCCGGTGACGGCCTGCCGCTGGTGTTCTTCCAGGGCACCTACGGGCACTTCAAGGCTTTCGAGGCCGATGGGATGATCACGCCGCCGTGAGCTCCCGGGGACGTCACCCGCTTCAGACCAGACGCGACTTCTGGACCTTGCCCATCGCGTTGCGTGGCAGCGAGTCGACGACCCGGACCTCACGGGGGCGCTTGTGCACCGACAGCTGGGCGGCCACGTGCTCTATCAGGGCCCCGGGGTCCACGGCGCCCTCCCCCGATCCGACCACAAACGCGACCAACCGCTGCCCCAGGTCCGGATCGGGCAGCCCGACCACCGCCGCCTCGGCGACGCTGCGGTGGTCGAGCAGTGCGGCCTCCACCTCGCCGGCACCGATCCGGTAACCGCCGCTCTTGATCAGGTCGGTCGCGCGGCGGCCGACGATCCGGTGGTAGCCGGTGTCGTCCCACGCGGCGGCGTCCCCGGTGCGGAACCACCCGTCGTCGGTCCAGCTCTCGGCGGTGGCCTCCGGGCGCCCGAGGTAGCCGTCGAACAGGCAGCTCCCCCGGATCTGCAGGTCGCCGATCGCCTCGCCGTCGGTCGCCACCGGGACACCGGCCTCATCGACGATGCGGGTACGCACACCCGCGATCGGCACGCCGACCCAGCCCGGCCGACGCTCGCCGTCCGCCCGCACCGCCAGAGTGATCATGGTCTCGGTCATCCCGTAGCGCTCGACCGGGGCGTGGCCGGCCAGCTCCCGCAGGTCGCGGAACACCGACGGTGGTAGCGCCGCGCTGCCCGACACCAGCAACCGGGCCGACCCGAGGGCCCGCGCGCTGGACGGGTCGGCGGCGATCCGCGACCACACCGTGGGCACCCCGAAGAACAGGGTTCCGCCGTTATGGGCCGCCTCGGCGTAGGCCTGGGGCCGCGGCCGCCCGGTGTGCACGAGCGGGCTGCCCACCCGTAGTGCTCCGAACACTCCCAGGATCAGGCCGTGGACGTGGAACAGGGGCAGCCCGTGGACCAGCACGTCCTCCCTCGTCCATTGCCAGGCCGCGGCCAGGCCGTCGAGCCCGGCGGCCAGCGCGCCGTGGGAGAGGACCACACCCTTCGGGCTGCCGGTGGTGCCCGAGGTGTACATGATCAGCGCCGGGTCGCCCGGGGCCGGGGCGGGCATGCTCGATGCCGAGCGGGCGGCCAGGTCGACCGGGACGACCTCGACGTCGCCCAGTGCCCCGGCGTTCGAGGACCCTGCCAGGTACAGCTGCGCGCCGGAGTCGCGCAGGATGTGGGCCCGCTCCACCGGGCCGGAGTCCGCGGGAACGGGCACCACCGGCACCCCGGCCCGCAGGCACCCGAGTACGGCCACCACCGTGGAGAGGTCGGGCTCGGCGTTCACCGCGACCGCGGTCGCGCCCCGCACCCGGTCACCGACCGCGGCGGCGGCTTGGAAGAGGTCGTCGCGGCGCAGCGCCTCGCCCCCGACCGTCACCGCCGGTCGATCGTCGATCGGGTCGGCCGAGCCGCACAGGAAAGCCACCCGGCCAGCCTAAACCGGAACGGCCACCGTGGACGGCGCTGTGGGACAGCCGCGAGCCGGTCGACGCTGACCGGCTCGCGGCCGCGTCATGCGGACAGCCGCGCCCTGGTGCTCTTGCGGCGTGTCCGGGGGAGGATGTCCTCGGCGGCCTCGTCGACGGCGCTCGTCATCTCGAGGATCGTGCGCGCGACCAGGCGGGGGTCGTCGGACATCGGAACGTGGCCGACGCCGGGCAGTGTGATGAACTCCGCCCCGGGGATCCGGGCCTGCATGGGGTGGCCGTAGCGGCGCCACGGGATCGTCCGGTCGTGCTCGGCCCAGGCGACCCTGATCGGGCAGAGGGCGACGTCGAGCGGCTCGAGCATGTGGAGCTGGACGCTTCCGGACAGCGCTCCGGAGAGCGCGCTGCAGTCGACGGCGTCCTTCACCATGTCGGCGAGGTCCTCGTTGCTGATCCGCCCAGGGTGCTCGACGACCCGACCGAGCCAGGCCGAGCGCAGGGCCGGGTTGGCGGCCAGTGCCCGCAGCGGCGGGGTGCCGATCGCGGCGCGGGCCATGCGGAACATGAACAGCAACCGGATGAGGTCGCGCTGGGACCGCCAGGCGCCCGCGGGCGAGATCGCGGTGACCGAACGGGCCCGGCCCCGACGCGCCAGCTCCAGCGCCGCCCAACCGCCCAGCGAGTTGCCCGCGACGTGCGCGGTCTCGATACCGGCCTGGTCCAGCTGGTCGCAGAGGGAGTCCACCACGGCGTTCATCCCGAGGTCGCTGCCCTCTCCGAGGACCGGGCCGCCGCGGTGGCCGGCCATGGTGGGCACGTAGACGTCGTGCCGCCCGGTCAGAAAGGGCAGCACCGGCCGCCACGCGCGCCACGACATGTTCGCGCCGTGCAGCAGGACCAGCGGGCTGCCCTCGCCCGCGCGGTGGAACTCAGAGGACAACTCGGCCTGGTCGCCGGAAGGGTGGAGCATCGACACCGTTGCCATGGCTTCGTCGCCTCCTCGTTCCTACTGGTGGTGGAGCCGCCGGCGGGTGGACCGGGTCGATCGCCTGGAGAAGTTGAATGGAAGTTAGATGAACGGCGTGTTACACGGCAACACCTGAGGGCCGTCGCCGAGCGCTATCAGTCTTACGGTCTACTCGACGCTAACCAACGGTGACAACTTTTCGTCAAACCGCTCGAAAAGTGCATTTAAAAGCGGTTTGACGAGGGCAAACGGCGGGTATGACTACCAGTTGAAGGGGCTGCCTCAGCGATCGGCTCGGCGGCGGTAGACCTCCGCCGCCGCGAGCGAGAACCCGTCCGGCACTCCGAGTTCGGCCAGCGCCCCGGCCGCCTCCTCCATCTCGCCGGCCCAGCGCCACGCCTTGCCTCCGAGCCGCTCCTTGATCTCGGTCAGCCGCTCCGACAGGTCGGTACCGGTGCGGCTCAGCTCCCCCGCCAGCGCGTCGGCCACCCCCGCACGCCCGGCGGCCTCCTCCAACGCGAGCCAGATCGCCGGCAGAGCCTTGCTCTGGAGAGCGAAACACGCCTTGAGCGCGCTGGCCGCGCCCGGATCCGGCCCGAGCACCCTGGCCTCGAACGGGGAGCCGGTGAAGAGCCCGGCCACGACCGCCGCGTCCGGGCCGGCCAGCCAGAGGACGCTGGTGCCGGGCTTCCAGGCCGGCGGCCCGATGACCGCCCCGTCCACCAGACTCACGGCCGGGCCGAGCAGATCGGCGATGCGCCCGACGGTCGCCGGCGACACCGCGTTGGCCTCGACGTAGATGGGAGGTGGCCCGAGGCGATCCGGCAATGCCGCGGCCACCTGCTCGGCGACGTCCACGGCCGCATGGGGCGGACAGATCGAGATGATCACATCGCAGCGGCGGGCGACGGCCGCCACGTCGGGCACGCCGACCAGGTCGGCCAGCTCGGCCCGTTTCGAGGTGGCCTGGGTACGCCCGGCCGCGGCCCACACCACGGCGGAGGCCACCGGCTTCAGCGCCGACCCGATCGAGGCGCCCATCGTGCCGGGGTGCAGGACCCCGATCACCGGGCGCCCGCCGGCCCACCCGCGTCCCCCAGAGCTCATCCCGCGTCCCTCAGAATTCATCCCGCGTCCGTCCGAAGTCATCCCGCGTCCGTCCGAAGTCATCCCGCGTCCGTCCGAAGTCATCCCCGTCCGTCCGAAGTCATCGCAGCCGCTCACCCCGTCATCATCCCGCGGCCCTCCGTCGAGCTGCCCGCCCACGCCCGCCACCGGCTCCAGGTATCGAAAGAGTGAATGGAGTGCCATCCTGGATGGTGTAACCACCGTCACACCGAAGACAAAGGGGTGAGCGCCATGACGACGACCGACGCAGGGAGCGGCAGCCGAGGTCCGCGACGGCGCGCGGTGTTCGCCAGCGCGGTGGGCACGACCATCGAGTGGTACGACTTCTTCCTCTACGGCACGGCCGCGTCGCTGATCTTCCCGAAGGTCTTCTTCCCGGGTCAGCCTCCGTTCGTCGGCGTGCTGTGGTCGTTCAGCACGCTCTTCGTGGGGTTCGCGGCGAGACCGGTCGGCGCCGCGATCTTCGGGCACTACGGGGACCGCATCGGCCGCAAGACGACGCTGATCGTCACGCTGCTGCTGATGGGGATCAGCACCTTCGTGATCGGTGTGATCCCGGGCGCGGCGAGCATCGGCATCTGGGGTCCGATCCTGCTGGTGCTCATGCGGATCGGGCAGGGCATCGGGGTCGGCGGCGAGTGGGGCGGCTCGGTGTTGCTGGCCATGGAGTGGAGCACCACCAACCGGCGCGGGCTGTTCGCCAGCTGGCCGCAGTTCGGCGTCCCGATGGGCCTGCTGCTGTCCACCGGCGCGGTGGCCGGGATGAACGCACTCACCGGCCCGGACTTCCTCACCTGGGGCTGGAGGGTGCCGTTCCTGGCCTCCGCCGTACTGATCGCGGTGGGCCTCTACGTGCGGCTGCGGGTGCTCGAGAGCCCGGAGTTCGAGCTCTCGAAGGCCGAGCACGGCGTGCACAAGGCCCCCGTGCTCGTGGTGATCAGGCGCCAGTGGCGCGATGTCGTGGTGGCCGCGTTCGTCCGGCTGTCCGAGCAGGCGCCGTTCTACATCTTCATCACCTTCGTGCTGACCTACGCCACCCAGAAGCTGGAACTGCCTCGCGGCCAGGTGCTCGGTTACACGATGGCCGCCGCGGCGGTCGGGCTGGTCAGCATCCCGCTGTTCGGGCTGCTGTCCGACCTGATCGGCAGGCGACTGATGTACGGCATCGGCATCGTGTGCGTGGGACTGTTCGCGTTTCCGTACTTCGCGATGCTCGACTCGAAGGTGCCCGCCCTGATCCTGGGCGCGATCGTGGTGTCGCTGGTGTTCCACGACATGCAGTACGGCCCGCAGGCGGCGCTGATCGCCGAGACCTTCGGCACCAACGTGCGCTACAGCGGTGCGGGCATCGGCTACCAGCTGGCGTCGGTCATCGCCGGTGGTCCGGCACCCCTGATCGCCGCCTACCTGCTGAACAGGACCGGGTCGAGTACCGCGATCAGCTGGTACATCGTGGGGTGCTGCGTCATCTCGCTGGTCGCGCTGCTGATGATGCCCAACCGGGCGGCGGTGGAACGCCGGCTGGCGGAGACCGGAGCGCCCACCGAGGTGGGCGCCTGACCCGCCGGCTAACGCAGGTGCCCCGCCAGCTCGCAGAGGAAGTCGACCTGCTCGCCGGCGGCCATCTTGGGCCCGGCCATCAGCGCCAGGGTCGGGATGTCGACGCCGGCCTCCTGATAGCGGCGGACCCCGTCGGCGCAGTCCCGCGGTGAGCCGATCAGGAACAGGTCCTTGACGATCTGGTCGGGCACCACCTCGACGGCCTTGCGACGGTCGCCGGAGTTCCAGGCCTCCAGCAGGTCGGTGAGCTGGTCTCCGCGTCCGAGCCGGCGCTGGAACTCGGTGTAGACCGGCACGGTCAGGTAGGCCGCGATCTGGCGGCGGGCGGCCAGCTCGCCCGCGTCACCGTCGCCGGGCACCACGAAGACCCGGACCTGGACGGTCAGCGGCCCCGCGACCGTGCGCTCGACGTCGGCGGCCGCCCTGCGGACCGTCGTCACGTCGTCCGGGGAGAGGAAGTTGAGCGACACCCCGTCGGCCTCCGCGGCGGCGAGCCGTTGCATCCTGGGCCCCAGCGCGGCGACCACCAGCGCCGGCGGTTGCTCGGGTACCCGCCCCAGCCGGTAGTCGGTCACCCCGAGCGCGGTCGCGGCCCGGCCCACCGGGGTGTCCTCGCCCGCGGTCGCCCGCTCGCCGGACAGCGTCGCCCGCAGGAACCTCAGCACGTTGGCCACCCTCGAGTACGGCCGCTCGAAGGGGATGCCGTTCCAACCCTGCACGATCCTGTCCGAGCCGGCGCCGATGCCGAACCGCGCCCGTCCCGGGGCGGCCTCGGCCAGACCGGCGGCCGTGCTCGCCATGATCGAGGGCCCGCGGGTGAACGCCGACACGACCGAGCACGACACGACGAGCTCCGGACGCCACGCGGCGCACATCAGCAGCGTGCTCAGCCCGTCGATGCCGTTCGCCTCGCCGGTGGACACCTCCCCGAAGCCGGAGTCGGCGAGCCGCCCGACCAGCTCGCGGTGCTGGTGCAGCGGCACCCCGTTGAACGGCAGCGTGACCCCGACGGTTCTCATGCGTGTCCTTCCTCGGTGACCACCGCACTCTACGAGGATCATCTCCGACCATGAACGATGGAGCCGTGAACGACGGAGCGGTGGACGATCCCGCGGTGCTCGCTGAGGCGCTGGGGTCGGTGCTCGGGGTCCCGGTCAGCGGGCTGCGGCAGCTGGCGGGTGGAGCGAGCCGCCAGATCTGGTCCTTCGAGGCCGGGAACGACCCGGGCGATCCCGAAGGCGGGGTCCGGCGCCTGGTGCTGCGGCGCGACCCCCCGGCCTCCCCACGGCCGGAGTCGATGCGCGCCGAGGCCGCCGTCCTGGTCGCGGCGGCGGGGGCCGGGGTGCCGGTGCCCGCGGTGCGCGGCCACGGCGACGGCTCGGACGGTGTGGGTAGCCCGTACCTGATCATGGACTACCTCGACGGCGAGACCATCGCGCGCCGCCTGCTGCGTGACCCCCGCCTGGAGCGGGCCCGCACGGGTCTGGTGGCCGAGCTGGGCCGGGCGCTGGCCCGGATCCACTCGATCGCGCCCGGGGACCTCCACCTCGAGCAGCCGTCGGAGCCCCTCGAGCGGCTGCGATCCCACCACGGCGAGTTCGGGGCCCAGGGGGACTTCGCCGAGCCCCGCCCCGCGCTGGAGTTCGCGCTGCGCTGGCTCGACGAGAACCGGCCGGCGTCCGGACCGGAGCGTGTGCTGCACGGCGATTTCCGCAACGGCAACCTGATGGTCGGCCCGGAGGGCCTGGTCGCGGTCCTGGACTGGGAACGGGCCCACCTCGGCGACCCGGTGCAGGACCTCGGGTGGCTGTGCGTCAAGGCCTGGCGCTTCGGTGCGCCGGCACCCGTCGGAGGCTTCGGAACCCGCGCGGAGCTGCTGGACGCCTACGCCGAGGAGGCCGGATGGCGGCCCTCGGACGAAGCCCTGCTCTGGTGGGAGGTGTACGGGACCTGCGAGTGGGCGGCCATCTGCCGACGCCAGGCCGAGCGCCACCTCAGCGGTAACGAGCCGTCGGTGGAGCTGGCGGTGCTGGGCCGGCGGGTGTGCGAGAGCGAGTGGGACGCGCTGCTGGCGCTGGGGCTTGTCGAACCGTGCCGGGTGGACGACCCCCTGGAGCTGCCCGATCCCGACCTCGGCGCGATGGAACGGCCGACCCAGGACGAGCTGCTGGCCGCCACCGCTGGATATCTCGCCGAGGACCAGCCCGGCCTGGACGACCGGGCCCGGTTCCACTCCCGGGTCGGGGCCAACGCGCTGAAGATCGCGCGTCGTGAGCTGCGGGTCGGTGCGGCGCACACCCGGGCCCATCGGGAACGCCTGGACGCGCTGGGCTGCGCGGACGACGCCGAGCTGGTCGCCCGGATCCGGGACGGTGCCCTCGACGGCCGCCGCGACGAGGTCCTCGCGGCGGTGCGGGCGCAGACCCTGGACCGGCTGGCCGTCGCCAACCCCCGCTACCCGGCCCAGGCCGGCGGCTGATCAGCGACCGACCCTTGAGACCGCGCTCACAGCCATCGTGGGCGCTCTCGTGGGAGCATGCGGAGAAACCGGCGCGGTACCGAGCACGCCGCTGCCGCCACCGACACGATCGAGCACTGGGACATCTCAGTGGACGGGGCACATGAGCGCGAGCGAGACCATCAAGGCGACCGGGGACACGGTCCACGCGGAGATCATCGACGGGATCGCCGACGTGCGGCTGAACCGTCCGGACAAGCTCAACGCCCTCAGCCAGGACATGTTCGCGGACCTGCTCGAGATGGGCGTGACCATCCGGCGCCGCCCCGACGTGCGGGCAGTGGTCCTCTCCGGTGAGGGTCGCGGATTCTGCGCCGGCCTGGACTTCGAGATGTTCTCCGCGATGGCCGCCGGCGAGGAGATCCGCCGCGAGATCCGTCGCAACGACCTGCTCGACCCCGAGGACCAGCTCCTGGAGCTCAGCCGCGGCCAACGCGCCACCCTGGTCTGGGGGACCGTGACCGTGCCGGTGATCGCGGCGGTGCACGGCCCGGCGTTCGGCGGCGGGTTCCAGCTGATGCTGCCCGCGGACATGCGCCTGATCGCCCCGGACGCCATCCTCAGTGTGGCCGAGGTCCGCTGGGGCCTGGTGCCCGACATGGCCGGCACCCAGCTGCTCCCCCGGCTGGTGGGGATGGACGTGGCCAAGGAACTGACCCTGACCGGCCGGGTGGTGACCGGCGAGGAGGCCGGCCAGATCGGTCTGGCCACCCGCGTGGTCGACGACCCGAGGACCGAAGCGATCGCGCTGGCCAGGGAGATCGCCGCCCGCAACCCCGACGCGGTACGCGTGGCCAAGGCCCTGCTGGACGATGCCTGGCACGTGTCGCTCGGCGACGGGCTCGCCGCGGAGCGGGCGGCGATGGACAAGATCATGGGCAGCCCCAACCAGCGCGAGGCCGTCCGGGCGCGGCTGGAGAAGCGCCCGGCGGTGTTCACCGAGCCGCACTGACCGACCGCGCTACCGACTCTGCAGCACCCACTCAGCAGCACCCACTAAGCAGCACCGACTCAGCAGCACCCACGGAGGAGAAACCCATGCCAGAGGCCGTCATCGTCGAGGCCGTCCGCACCCCCATCGGCAAGCGGAACGGTTCGCTGGCCGGGGTACATCCGGTGGACCTGTCCGCGCACGTGCTGCAGGCACTGGCCGCGCGCACCGGTGTCGACCCGGAGACCATCGACGACGTCGTCTGGGGCTGTGTGAGCCAGGTCGGCGACCAGTCCAGCAACATCGGCCGCTACGCCGTGCTCGCCGCCGGGTGGCCCGAGACCGTTCCGGGGATCACCGTCAACCGGGCCTGCGGCTCCAGCCAGTCCGCGATCGAGCAGGCCGCGCACGGTGTCATGGCCGGGCAGTACGACATCGTGGTCGCCGGTGGTGTGGAATCGATGAGCCGGGTACCCCTGGGTGCCGCGCGCACCACCGGGGCGCCCTACGGCCCCATGGCCCTGGCCCGCTACGACAACTTCAACTTCAACCAGGGCACCGGCGCGGAGCTCATCTCGAAGAAGTGGGGCTTCTCCCGCCACGACCTCGACGAGTTCAGCTCCCGCTCGCACGCCCGGGCCGCCGCCGCGATCGACGCGGGCGCGTTCGTCGACCAGATCGTCCCGATCACCCTCGAGGACGGCACCGTGTTCGACACCGACGAGGGGCTGCGCCGGGGCACCACTCCCGAGACCCTGGCCAAGCTCAAGCCCTCCTTCGACGAGAACGGTGTGATTCACGCCGGCAACGCCTCGCAGATCTCCGACGGCGCCGCCGCGCTGCTGATCACCACCCCGGAGAAGGCCAAGCAGCTCGGCCTGACCCCGATCGCGAAGTACACCGCCGGTGCGGTCAGCGGCGCCGACCCGATCATGATGCTGACCGGCCCGATCCCGGCCACCGAGAAGCTCCTGCGTCGCACCGGCCTGTCGATCGACGACATCGGCGCCTACGAGGTCAACGAGGCGTTCGCCCCGGTACCGATGGCCTGGGCCGTCGAGCTCAAGGCCGACCACGAGCGGCTCAACCCCCTCGGCGGGGCGATCGCCCTGGGCCACCCGCTGGGCGGATCCGGCGCGATCCTGATGACCCGGCTGATCCACCACATGAGGGACAACAACATCCGCTACGGCGTGCAGACCATGTGCGAGGGCGGCGGCACCGCCAACGCCACGCTGGTCGAGCTGGCCGCCTGACACCCGGCGGCGCCCCCCGGCGTAGGTCCTCTACGTAGTTTCACCGAGGTGGGCGCCGCCGTCACAGGTCTACCGTCTGCGCCATGACCAACTCCAACGCACAGACGGCGGCCGGGCGGCGACCCTGGATCGTCCTGCTGTACTTCTACGTCGCCGCACTGGTCGGGCTGGGATTCGTCATCGCCGGGACGACCACCGCCCTGTTCGGGGTCAAGGATGTCGCGTTTCCGCAGTTGGGAGTGCGGTCCTACAGCTACGAGTCCGGGCTGAAACGCGACGACAAGGGCACGATCGTGGCCTCGGACGCGGAGCGGGACGCCGCCCGGCAGCAGGCCATCGACGACAACCGGCAGCAGGGGCTGGACGGACTGGTCAACGGCGTGATCCTGCTCGCGGTCGGGACGCCCACGCTGGTCTGGCACCTGCGCGGAGCGCGACGGGCCGGGGCTCGCCCGGAGCCCACCACCGTCGCCCCGGACTCCCCCACCGGCTCTTGAATCCGATGGCCGAGCCCGGACAGACGTGACCGGTCCCGTCCCGCTGTCCCGCTTGTCCCGCTTGTCCCGCTTGTCCCGCTTGTCCCGCTTGTCCCGCTTGTCCCGCTTGTCCCGCTTGTCCCGCTGTCATGATCATCAGGGCATGGGCGCTGCCACCGGCCCATGATGACGACGCTGATGCCCTGATGATCACGGGGATGCGCATGCGGAGTGAGCCACCGACGCACTCACCGCGCCGATGAGAGACTCGTTCGCACAGCCAAGAGCCTCGGCCGGCACCCCGGCCGAAACCCTCAGCCGGCACCCCGGCCGAGAACCTCAGTCGACGGCCGACCAGAGGCCCGTCGCGATGGCGGCGACCCGGCCGTCAGGGCGCACGAGCTCGGTACGCAACGTGCTGAAGCGCTTGCCGTGGCGGGTGTACTCCGACCGGCAGATCACCGTCGACCCGTCACAGTCGGCGGGCCGCAGGTAGTCGACCGAGATGCTGAGCAACCGGGGCGGGGCGGCACCCGGCGAGGTGGCCGCCTCCCGCACCTGCCGCTGAGCCAGCTCCGCCAGCGCGACCACGACCCCTCCGTGGATCTGCCTGCGCGGGTTCGCCAGCACCTCCGGGAGCGCGACCGTGCGCTCCAGCGGGTCGGTGGCCGGGTCCAACGTCAGCGCCGCGCCCAGTTCCGCCGGGCCGAAGAGCGGCTTGCCGGGGACGTGCGGGCTGTCCTCCGGCGGGAACGACCAGTTGCCCGGGATGTGGGCGAAGTGCCCGTGCGCGCGAGCCAGCACGGCGCCCCGGTCGTCGCACAGGGTGGCCTCGGCCAGTGCCACGCCGCTGCCGACGTGGATCTGGCGGGCGTCGGCGTGCAGCCGGCGGACGTCCGGGTGCACCGGCGCGAGGTGGTCGATCCGCAGCTCCACGGTGGCGCCGCCGTCGCCGTAGGGCCGCCCGAGAGCCGAGGCGAGTCCGGCGGCGGTGTCGGTCAGCACGCAGATCAGCGCGGTCATAGCGACCGGGTCCGGGCGGCCGTCGTTCAGCGGCACGGAGCCACCGAGCCGCAGGCTGCTCGAGTCCAGATCATCCATGACCAGCCCGAGTGCACCCTCGACCGGTGCGAGGGCCATCCGCTCGTCGGTCAGGCGAATGATCTCGCGCATCCGCTCGGCCGTTTCCGTCACTGTCACCCGAACCCCTTCGTCCGCCGCAGACAGCTTGCAGGCCGGGCGACTGTTTGCGCAGCGTCACGGGGCAACGTCACACCGTGCTCGGCACGGTCGACCGGGCGATCCGTACCCTTGGTGAGGTGCTCCTCGTCAACGAGACCTCCTGTGCCATCCGATCCGCGGCCACCTCGGTGCTGCGTACCGCCCTGCTCGGCGTCACGACCGCCGGTATGGGGCTGATCGCGGGAGCCGCCTGGGGCCTGCCCACCGCGCTGGGGGCGTCCCGCAGGGCGGTGGAGGCGGTGACCACGCTGTCCCCCCGGTACCGGGACGGCTCCTTCCACAACACCCAGCCGCCCAGCGCAGTCGAGCCGGTGAGCGCCACGACGATGGTCCACGCCATCCTGACCCGCGGTGATCGCGGCCGGCCGACGGGCCCGGTCCCGCTGTCGGTGCCGGAGCACCCGACGGTCGCCGACCAGCTCGCGGTCACCTGGTACGGCCACGCCTCCGTGTTGATCGAGGTCGACGGGCGGCGGGTTCTGGTCGATCCGGTGTGGAGCGATCGGGTGTCGCCCTCGAGGCTGGTCGGGCCGAAGCGGATGCACCCGGTGCCCGCCGAGATCGAGGACCTCCCCCCGCTCGACGTCGTGATCATCTCCCACGACCACTACGACCACCTCGACCTGGAGACCGTGCGCAGGTTGACGGCCCACTCCCGGGCCCCGTTCGTCGTGCCGCTCGGGGTCGGCGCCCACCTGCGGGCCTGGGGCGTCCCGGCCGACCGGGTCGTGGAGCTGGACTGGGGTGGCCAGGCCAGGGTTCGGGAGCTGACGCTCACCTGCACCGAGGCGCGCCACTTCTCCGGCCGGGGTCTCACCCGCAACAACACCCTGTGGGCCTCCTGGGTCATCACCGGGCCCCAGCACGGTGTGTTCTTCGGCGGCGACACGGGCTACACCCCGGTGTTCGCCGAGATCGGCGCCCGCTACGGCCCGTTCAACCTGACCCTGCTGCCCATCGGGGCGTACGGGGACGCCTGGCCCGACATCCACATGAACCCCGAGGAGGCGGTGCGCGCGCACGGCGACCTCGGCGGCGGGCTGCTGGTGCCGATCCACTGGGGCACCTTCAACCTGGCGTTCCACGAGTGGGACGAGCCGGTGCGCCGACTGCTCGCGGCGGCCGGGCGCGCGGACACCGAGAACGGGACCAGGGTGGCCGTGCCCGTTCCGGGCGAGCGGTTCACCGTGCTGGACCCGCCCTCGATCCAGCAGCGGTGGTGGAGCGCTCTGGCCCCTGAGGCCGTCGAACGCCGCTCGTAGGACGAACCCGTCAGACGACGTTCACGGCGTCGAGGAACCGGGCGCCGTACTCCTCGTCGCCGGAGATCTTGAGGTCGTGAGTACGCCACGGGGTGCGGCAGGTCGCCCAGGACGGGAAGTCGATCGACGCCCCCGAGATCTGGGCGGCGGTGCCGGAGCCCGCGCCCTGCTCGACCGCACCGTCGGTGCCGATCCGCCAGGTGCCGCCCCCGGGACCGTCCAGGGTGATGCTCAGCGGACGGTCCAGCCAGGCCGGTGACGCCGCGCGCAGCTGGTTGGCCAGCACCGCGAACATCCAGGCCAGCACCGCCGACATGCGCAGGTCGTCGGTCGCGGGCACCGGTCGGCCCAGCGCCGGGGCCATGTCGTGGCGCAGGTGGGTGTGCTGGTCGAACACCAGCGCACCACCGAGGATCAGGCTCAGCGGGTACGACCCCAGCTCACCGATCGGCAGTGGCATCCTGCCCGCGGGGGTGCGGGTCACCACTCCGGCCATCCGCACCACCCGCCCCTGCCAGCGCTCGAACTCACCGAGCACCTCCGCCGGGGTCCAGGTGTAGCGGGCCTCCACGAACTCGTCGTTGGTGCGCTCGATGTCCTTGGTCGTCACCAGCTTCAGGGAGGCCGGGGTGAACAGGGCGTGGAGGGCGCCACCCACGTGGGCCACCACGTCCTGGATCCGCCAGCCCGGTGCGGCGCTGGGGCTGCGCCACTCCTGCACGCTGAGTTCCCGGCAGAACCGCGTCATCTCGGCGCACTCGCGACGCAGTGCCTCGGTCCAGTCGATGCTCATCCGCTCATCCTTCCGCACCCGGCCGTCGTGGCGTCGACGAGCCCGCTCAACGCCCCTCCGGCCGCTCGTCGGAGTGTTCGATCCCGGCTTGGGCGGCGCGGAGGCGCAACCGCTCCCGGACCTCGTCGGGGGTGTAGGCATTGCGCTGGCGCTGGGCACGCGCCACCACCACCCCGCTCGCCGCCACGCCCGCCAGACCGGCCAACCCCGCGATCTTCCACCAACGCATGACGGGCACCATAGTGCGGTGCCCGGTACCCCTATCGACCTGGACGCCGCCGTGGAGCTCACCCGGACCGGCGACATCTGGCTCTTCCGTGGTGGGTCGGCGGCCGACCGCGCCATCCGGATGACGACCAACAGTCCCGTCAACCACGTGGGGATGTCGGTCGTTCTCGACGACCTGCCCCCGCTGATGTGGCACGCCGAGCTCGGCCGCTCGCTGCCCGACATGTGGACCGGCGCCCACCAGCGCGGGGTGCAGTTGCACGATCTGCGCGCGGCGGTCATGCAGTGGGCGCACAAGTACGGCCAGCGGGGCTGGCTGCGCCAGCTCGACGCCCCGGTCACCCGGGAGATGGAGGACGGGCTGCTGCGCGCGGTGGCCCGGCTGGACGGCACCCCGTTCCCGACCACGGGCAAGCTGGCCGGTCGCTGGTTCATGGGCCGGATCCCCCGTACCCCGATCCCCGCCGGCCGGCTCCGCGACCGGTTGCCGGACCGGTTCAAGCGGTCCGCCGGCGCGGACCCCACGGCTCCCCCGGCCGCCCGCCGGGCGGCCGAACCCGTGCAGCTGGAGAGCGCGTACTGCGCCGAGGTGGTCGCGGTGACCTACCAGATGATGGGTCTGCTTCCCGAGGGCCGGCGCCCGAACTACTACGACCCGGGCCGCTTCTGGAGTGGCGACCACCTCGACCTCGCCCAGGGATTCGAGCTGGGCGGCGAGATCGAGATCCGGATCCCGGCGACCTGACGACCATTTCTGGGGTGCCACTCAGGCCCAGCTCAGGATCGGGGTCGACAGTAGTGGCATGACCAGTACGAATCCCGGACCCGACGGCCCGGGTCGCGGCCCGGACGACGGGCCCGGCTCGGACGGCGCGCAGACCCCGGTGTCCACCCGCACGTGGAGCTTCGAGTCGTCCAACCCCGCGCCGCCGCCCAGGGGCGACAGCTGGGACTGGAGCGTCCCGAGCCCCGGGCCGACCCCCGGCACCGGAAACGGGATGGGTGGCGGCTACCCCTCGGGGGTGGGACCGTACCCGGGCAGCCCACCTCCCGGACCGGGCACACCGGCCACCGGGACCAGCGGGCCACGTCCCGGCCGTGGCCGCGGCGTCGCCGGGATGGCCGCGGTCGCCCTCGTCGCCGCCGTGGTGGGCGGTGGGGTCGGCGGCTACATCGGCCACGAGACGGCCACGACGCCCTCCGGGCCGACGTCGGTGGGGACGTTGCAGCAGCCGGTGCCGGCTGCCGGAGACGAGCCCCCCGCCGCGATCACCACGGTGGCCCAGCACGTGCTGCCCAGCGTCGTCCAGCTGTCGAACTCCACCGGTGAGGGCTCCGGGGTGGTCCTGTCCTCCGACGGGCTGATCCTGACCAACGCGCACGTGGTCGACCCCGGACGTCCCGGCAGACTCACCGCCGCCTTCCAGGACGGCAGGTCCGCGCCGGTGACCGTGGTCGGTGTCGACGTCCGCGCCGACCTGGCCGTCGTGCGGGCCGAGGGCGTGAGCGGCCTGACCCCCATCCAGCTCGGCAACTCCGACGGTCTGCAGGTCGGTCAGCAGGTCGTGGCCATCGGGTCGCCGCTCGGCCTGGCCGGCACCGTGACCAGCGGCATCGTCAGCTCGCTGAACCGGCCGGTGGAGACCGGTGACGCCGGAAGCCTTGACGGGCAGGCGAACACCTCGGTGCTGGACGCGATCCAGACCGACGCGGCGATCAACCCCGGAAACTCCGGTGGGCCGCTGGTGGACATGCAGGGCCGGATCGTGGGCCTCAACTCGGCGATCGCCTCGCTCGGCTCGAACGGCGCCCAGCAGTCCGGATCCATCGGCCTGGGGTTCGCCATCCCGATCAACCAGGCCAAGCGGATCGCCGACGAACTGATCGCCACCGGGCACGCCACCCGGGCCGCGCTCGGCGTCCTGGTACGCGATGCAGAGCCGGCCGGGGCCCAGGTCGTCAACGTGGTCGCCGGTGGGGCCGCCGCGCAGGCCGGCCTGAAGCCCGGCGACGTGGTCGTCAAGATCGGCAACCGTCTGGTGCAGGACTCCGACGAGCTGGTCGCGGCCGTCAACTCAGCCAATCCGGGTACCTCGGTGGCGCTTTCCGTGAGCAGCGGCGGGGCCGCGCCACGGCAGGTGCAGGTGACGTTGGGGAGCGTCCCAGCCGATCAGTGACCCGGAGGCGAGCCCGCGTGGCCGGTGAGTGAAGGCACCGGCCACGCGGGCACCTGTTCGTCATGGCACCTGTTCGTGATGTGACCCCCGCTTCCACCCCATCAGGCGGCACACGCACCTAGTCTCGGTGTCATGGGGATGAAGGTGAGGATCGGGCTCGGACCGCTGCCGGTCGGCGGGCCCGACCAGCCGGTGGGACCGGCGCTCGACGAGCTGATCGACGAGCTCGAGGCACACGGCATCGACTCGGTGTGGCTGTCGGACCTGGTGTCCAACCGGGACACCGTCGACCCGCTGATCGGGCTTTCCTACGCGGCGGGGCGCACGCGCAAGCTCAAGCTGGGGACAGGGGTGCTGGTGCTGCCGGGCCGCAACCCGGCGCTGGTGGCCTCGCAGCTGGCCACGATGGCCGCGCTGGCCCCCGGGCGGGTGCTGCCGGCGTTCGGCGTCCGGCCCGGCGCGCCGAGGGACCGCACGATGTTCCCGGTCCCGGACGGCCGGCGTGCGGCGGTGTTCGAGGAGGCGCTGGTGGTGATCCGGGCGCTGCTCACCCACGAGACGGTGGACTTCGAGGGCGAGTTCTTCACTCTGGAGAACGCCTCGGTGGCCCCGCTGCCGGCCAAGCCCCTGGACCTGTGGCTGGGGGGCAAGGCCCCGGTGGGGATGCGCCGGATCGGGCGCCTCGCCGACGGGTGGCTGGCCAGCTTCATCACCCCGGAGGAGGCAGCCGAGGGGCGGGTGCAGATCGAGCGGGCGGCGGCGAACGCCGGCCGCGCGATCGAACCCGACCACTACGGCACCAACATCCTGGTGGCGCCGGACGGCACGGACGCCTCGGCCCTGGCCTCGGTGCTGGCCGTGGCCCGGGCGAGGCGGGCGGACATCGAACCGGAGATGCTGATCGCGCGGGGCTGGGAGGGCGCACGCGAGCAGGTGCGACGGTTCGTCGACGCCGGCCTGACGAAGTTCGTCGTTCGTCCCGCCGTGCCGGTGACCTCGCGGCGGGACTTCCTCGACCAGTTCGTCAACGAGCTGGGTCCGCTGCAGAACTGACGGTGGGCGACCGGATCGGAGCGGGGGCGGGCAGACTCCCCGGGGTGGACGCCCCGACCCCGCACCTGAGCGTGGACCTGGCCGTGGTGCGGGCCCGGTTCGCCGAACTGAGCGCGGCGCTGCCCGGGGCGAGGGTGTTCTACGCGGTGAAGGCCAACCCCGCGCCGGAGGTGGTGGCGGAGCTGGCCGGGGCCGGATCGGGCTTCGACGTGGCGTCGGTGGGCGAGCTGAGACAGGTCCTCGGGCTGGGGGCCGACCCGGGCGCCCTGTGCCACGCCAACCCGGTCCGCACGCCGGCCGACGTGCGCGAGTCGGTGCACGCGGGCGTGCGGCTGTTCGTCACCGACAGCCCCGAGGACCTGGACGTGCTGGCGGAGCACGCGCCCGGGGCGCACGTTCTGGTCAGGCTCGCCGTCGACGAGCTCGGGTCGGCGACCCCGTTCGGCGGGAAGTTCGGCTGCTCGCCGCCCGAGGGAGCCGGGTTGCTGCGGCGGGCCGAAGCGAGCGGGCTGCGGCCGGTGGGTTTGAGCTTCCACGTCGGCTCACAGCAGACCCGCCCGGCGGCGTGGGGTTACGCGATCGCCACCGCCGCCGCCGTGGTCGCGGACGCCGGGTGGACGCGGCTGCCGCTGCTGGACCTGGGCGGCGGGTTCCCGGTGCGCTACCGCGAGGACGTGCCGTCGCCGGCCGACATCGCCGGTGAGATCGGCGCGGCGCTGCGCACCCACTTCCCGCACGACCCGCCGGAGCTGGCCGTCGAGCCGGGCCGGTTCCTCGTCGCCGAGGCCGGGGTCCTGCATGCGAGTGTGGTCCGGGTGTCGCACCGCCACGACGGGCGGCGCTGGGTGTACCTGGATGTGGGCCGCTACGGCGGCCTGGCCGAGACCGAGGGCGAGGCGATCGGCTACCGGCTGGCCACCCCGCACGAGGGTGGGGAGCTCGCCCCGGCCGTGCTGGCCGGGCCCACCTGCGACGGGGACGACGTCCTGTACCGGGAGGTTGAGCTCCCGGTGGCGCTGCGGGCCGGTGACCGGATCCGGATCCTGGCCGCCGGGGCGTACACCGCGAGCTACTCCTCCGTCGGGTTCAACGGCCTGCCACCGCTGCCCGTGGTGTGCCACGACAGCGCTCGGGACACCCTGACCGGGGTCTCGGCGTGAGGCCGTTCACCGGTCGTCACGTGCTGGCAGAGCTGACCGGGGTCGACCCCGCGCTGCTCGACGACGAGGCGACCATCCGCGAAGTGCTCGTCGGGGCGCTCACCGAGGCCGGGGCGAGCGTGCTGCAGACCGCCGGGCACCGGTTCGACCCGCGGGGGCTGACGGTGCTGGCCATGTTGTCGGAGTCGCATGCCTCGGTGCACACCTGGCCCGAGCACGGCAGCGCCTTCGTCGACGTGTTCACCTGCGGGGAAGCGGCCGACCCCGAGCGGGCGGTGCAACTGTTGGCCACCCGGTTGGGTGCCACGAGCGTGCACCGCCGGACCGTCGACCGCGGCGAGTCACCCGCGCGCTCCGGCGCGCCGCCGCCGCTGCGGGTGAACGAGCCGCTGTCGGCAGGCCTGCGCCGGGTGTGGGACGTCGAGCCGGTGATCTGGTCGGGCCGCACAGCCTTCCAGGACGTCCTCATCGGGGGCACGGCGCACGGGGTGACGCTGTTCTGCGACGACGAGCGCCAGAGCAGCGAGGCCAGCCAGCTCGTCTACCACGAAGCGCTCCTGGTGCCGGCGTTGCTGCTGGCCGAACGGGTCGACCAGGTGCTGGTGATCGGCTCCAGCGAGGGCGTCGTGAGCGGGCTGGCGGTCGCCGCCGGAGCCCGGCGGGTGGATCACGTGGACATCGACGCCGAGTGCGTGAAGCTGTGCGCGCGGTACCTGCCCTACGGCTACACCCCCGACGACCTGGCCGCCGCCGAACTCGGGAACGGCCCGGTCACCGTGCACTACATCGACGGATGGCAGTACCTGCACGACACCGGCCGGCGCTACGACCTGGTGGTCATCGACCTGCCCGACGAACGCCCCGAGGACACGGACGCCCAGCACAACCGCCTCTACGGCGTGGAGTTCCTCCGGCTGGCCTCAGCGGTTCTGGCCCCCGGAGGGGTACTGGTCGGCCAGGTCGGCTGCCCCACCCTGTGGCGTAACGACACGCTGCGGACGTCGCTGGCCCGCTACCGGGAGGTCTTCGCGACGGTCTCGCACTACGGCTCCGACGAGCACGAATGGTCGTTCCTGACCGGCGCGCCCGAGGCGATCGCCGACCCGGTGCGGCGGATGACCGAGCGGCTGGCCACCCTGCCCTACCGCCCGGTCTCGATCGACGCCGAGGCGATCCGCCGGGGCGCGGTACTGCCGGCCTCGCTACGCGGCCACGGCGACACCGGGTGCGGGAGCTGAGCGCCCACGCCCGGCGCCCGTCGGCCCGACCTGGCAGGCTTGCGCATCGATGACGCGACGATGGCTGTTCGCCGACCAACTCGGCCCGCACTTCCTCGACGACACCGGCACCGACACCGGCACCGGTCCTGGCACCTCCGACGAGCCTGTGCTGCTGATCGAGTCCCGCGCGGTGTTCGCCCGCCGCCGCTGGCACCGGCAGAAGGCGCATCTGGTGCTGTCCGCGCTGCGTCACCGGGCCGCCGAGCTGGGTGAGCGGGCCGAGTTCGTCCAGGCCGGCACCTACCGGGAGGGGCTGGAGAAGTCCCGGGGCGCGGGTGCGCTGACGGTATGCCAGCCGACCTCCTGGGCCGCCGACGAGTTCGTGCGGTCCCTCGACGGCGTCGAGGTGCTGCCCGCCCGGGGCTTCGCCACCGACCGCGACACGTTCGAACGATGGGCGGGCGGGCAGCGTGGCCTGCTGATGGAGAACTTCTACCGCGACGCCCGCCGCCGCCTGGACCTGCTCATGGACGGCGACGAACCGGCCGGCGGACGCTGGAACCTCGATTCCGACAACCGGGAGCCACCTCCCAAGGGCGCCACCACACTCGGCGTCGCCCCACCGTGGCAGGCGCGCGAGGACGAGATCGACGCCCGCGTCCGCGAGGACCTGGACCGCTGGGAGGCCGACGGTGACGTGGCGTTCGTCGGCCGGGACGGACCGAGGCGGTTCGCCGCCACCCGTGCCGAGGCGTTGAGCGCGCT
>Ga0310811_10000816_pt1 | contig 40050 bp, 38 predicted proteins | sample YCmetagenome_FD_207642 | JGI IMG/M metagenome (GOLD analysis project Ga0310811, IMG submission 207642) | Soil microbial communities from experimental microcosm in Duke University, North Carolina, United States - YC | ecosystem: Engineered > Artificial ecosystem > Soil microcosm > Unclassified ... | reverse complement strand
ACAAGAGCATCGCAGCCGAGCGAGGGAGCGTCTACTCAACCCCAAGTGGGACGAGATAGAAGCTTACTTCGGACAAGTCATTCCGCAACAGATCAAGCAGCTATACAACCAGTCCAAGCTCATTACCGCCACAGACATCGTCTTTCGGGACGAAAAGGGCTGTGTATGGGAATTAGCGCAATTCCAGCCAGCAGATTTGGAGGCCCTAAAAGCAGCGTGGCCGGCAGTCAACAGGAGTAAGAATTTCCCGTTTGCTTCCGATTCTGTTGGCGACCTCTTTTATATCCCTCTTGATGGCCCTGAAAAATGCGTCGTCATGTGTTTTCACCACGACGGTGACGATGCTGAAGTCGTGAGCAATTCCCTGGAAGAATTTTTAAGCTGGCACGACGTATCTTAGGGCTCCGTTCACTTCACGCCCTTCTCCGGATTCCACGATCCCTGCTCTTTCCGCACCATCACGATCTCGCCGATGTGGTAGGCATTATGCGTCGCAATCTTGCCGATGGTTGAGTACGAACCTTTGAGCTTTGCCTCATCGGCTTTCTCGACAGCATTCTCCCAATCCGTCATGACCTGATCGAGCGCCTTCACTGACGCATCCCAGTCTTTGGGATCGAACTTGAACGTGTCGTCGTTGTTGCCGCTGAATTTCTCCGGCGATTCACCCTTGAACTTTGCCAGCGCCTGCCGGTCCCAGAACACGATGTGATTCACCAACTGCCCGACGGAGTGGTTCTTACCATCGCTCCAATTGGCCTGCTCGGCGGTCAATCCCTGGACCGCGACATTGGCGCACACAAACCAATCGCTGTTGTTGTGCGTGGACCGCAACTCTTCAAGCAGAATTCCCTTCAGCGTAGGCGCTGACTTTTCATCCGCGGCGTGGGCGAGCGGCAAGGCAAGTAACAACATCACCGTAAGTAGTTTCATAAAGGCTCCTTTGCGACGTTTGGGAGTATACGTCATGCCCGACGGCCCTACCGGCGTGCCTGCGGCATTCACCGATTCGCGTTACAATTACCCCTGAGGAAAGCATGGTCAGACGCGGAATTTTGCTGGTATTCGTGGTTGCCCTCACGATAGCCGCTTCGTCTCAATGGACGATTTACGCGGCCAACGATGAGGACCGAGTCCCTGCGTTTAATGCGACGCCTCCGGCAAAGGGAGCAAAGCTGGCTCCGATCCTGACTAAAGGTCAGCTCTGGGGAAACAACGACGAGTACCCGTTCCAGTCGCATTCCTATGAGCTGGCAGCGAAGATCCCCGGCGTGATTCACCAACTGCCGTGCTACTGCTATTGCGATCGCGGCATGGGGCACAAGAGCCTGCACAGTTGCTTTGAAGGCACGCACGGCGCACAGTGCTCCACCTGCATGAAAGAGCTTTTTTACGCGTATCAGATGACCCAGCAGCACAAGACCGCGGCCCAGATTCGCAAAGGAATTATCGCGGGAGATTGGAAGACAGTTGACCTTCAGTCAGCGACATCAATTAACTGAGCTGCTAGCTCCTAGCCGCTAGCTTCTAGCAATCCCAGCTTGCTAGTGGCTAGAAGCTAGCGGCTAGAAGCTTTTTTGGATTTCTTACGACAAATCGAGGCAAAATCCTACACATGGCCCAGAAACCTACAGCCAAGCACTCGCTCGCGACCGATCCGCAACTGGCGCAGCTGTTGCAATCTTATGAAGGCGGCCTGCGCGCGATGCAGGAGCATAAGTACGATAAAGCCAAGGGACTGCTGCAGAAAGTAGTCGCCGGCAACAACCGCGAACTCGCCGACCGCGCTTCCGTTCACCTCAATGCATGCAATCAGCAACTCGAGCGTGAAGCGGTCCAGTTCAAGTCGCCCGAAGAGCACTATGACTACGTGGTTTCGCTCATCAACGTTGGCGACTACGTCAGCGCGCGCGAGCACCTGGACAAACTCTCGAAGCAGGTCCCCAAAGCCGATTACGTCGCCTACGGCCTTGCCGCCCTCGATTGCCTGACCGGCCGCATGGAAGACTCCATGCGCAATCTCGCCCGCGCCATCGGCCTGAACCCGGCGCTGCGTTTTCAGGCGCGCAACGACTCAGACTTTCAGAATCTTTCTGAAGATCCCCGCTTCACTGAATTGCTCTATCCTGATCCGGGCGGCGAAATGCCGCTTCCATCCGAAGAAGAGGGAGTCGGGGAGCTCGGCTGATCCCCATGTCCGGCCACCGCGGACGCGAACTACGCGTAGTCGCCATCGGCGGCGGCACCGGTCTTTCCACGCTTCTCAAAGGCCTAAAGAAGTACGCCGCACCGGCTCAGCCAGAAGTACCGCACATTTCCCAGCTCTGTGCTGTCGTCACTGTCAGCGATGACGGCGGCTCCAGCGGCCGCCTGCGTAAAGAGTTCAACATGCTTCCGCCCGGAGACGTGCGCAACTGCATCGTTGCCTTGTCGGAAGATGAGGCATTGCTTTCGCGCCTGTTTCAGCATCGTTTTGCCAAGGGTCAAAGCCTCGAAGGCCACAGCTTCGGCAATCTTTTTCTCGCCGCCCTGACTTCATTGACCGGAGACTTCGGCGAAGCCGTCCGCCTGTCGTCAGAAATTCTCGCCACCCGCGGCCATATCTTCCCGGCCACGACTGCGAACATCGAACTCGAAGCCCTCATGCAGGATGGCACGCGGGTTCGCGGGGAGACCAAGATCACCGCCAGCAAAGGGCGGATTGAAGAGTTGTTTCTGGTGCCGCCCGATCCCGATCCTCTGCCGCAAACATTGGAAGCCATTGCCAACGCAGATCTGATCACGCTCGGCCCCGGTTCGCTCTTCACCAGCCTGATTCCGAACCTTCTAGTCCGCGGCATCGCCGAAGCCATTCGCGACTCGCCCGCGATCAAAGTTTTCGTTTGTAATCTGATGACGCAGGCAAACGAAAGCCTGGGCCGCACTGCAGCCGACCATATACGTGCCCTGAACGAACACGCCGACTGCCAACTCTTCGACTATGCGCTGATCAATCGCACGCCGGCCTCGCCTGACCTGAAAGCAAAATACGCGCTCGAAGGCGCCTCCCAGATTGTCGCCGACCTGGAGGCCATTGAGGCTCTAGGTGTGTGTCCGGTCCTAGGCGATTACCTCTTCGAGGACAACGTCGCCCGCCACAATACCGAACGCGTTGCCGAAGACCTGCTGCAAGTCGCAACCCAGGCGGTCTCTGCCAAGTCGTCTGCTCGATCATGACCCTTACCAGGTGGAGCTTTTCCTTCGTGAACCTCTGTGCCCTTTGTGGTTAAGGCTCTCTGAGTTCCATTTTGCAACCAGCTGCAAACTATTCCTGCAATTTTCATACATGTGTGGAAATATGCTGCTAAAGTAGGTTTTTCCCAGCATTGACGCATCAAGTTGCGTTCGATTGTGGAGGATAAGCGATGCGGGTTGCGGTGGTTGGTTCAGGTTATGTGGGACTGGTAGCCGGCGCGTGCTTCGCCGATCTCGGGCACGACGTCATCGTCGTCGATAACGATCAGGCGAAACTCGCTGCGCTCAATCGCGGCGACGTGCCTATTCACGAAAACTTTCTGCCGGAACTCCTTCACCGCCATCGCGGCACCCGCCTGAAATTCTCGGACGATCTTGAAGGCGCGGTGCGCGAGAGTTCGGCGATTTTCATCGCCGTCGGCACGCCGCCGACTGAGCAGGGCGAAGCAGATCTTTCTTACGTGGAATCTGTAGCGCGAGGGATTGCGGGCGCGGTGGATGGTTATAAGGTCGTGGTCGAAAAGAGCACCGTTCCGGTTTATACCTGCGACTGGGTGCGTCGTATTATCCAGCGCAACGGCGCCGAAGTGACCGCATTTGATGTGGCGTCCAATCCGGAATTCCTGCGCGAAGGCACAGCGGTCACCGATTTTCTTTACCCGGACCGGATCGTCGTCGGAGCTGATTCCGAGCGTTGTGCGCAAGTCCTGCGTGAGATCTACGCGCCACTGGCGGACGGCAGCTACTACGATCGTCCCGACGCAATTCCCCGCCCCGATCGCGCGCTCATCCCTCCGCCGCTGATCGTAACCAGCGCGAAAAGTGCCGAACTGATCAAACACGCGTCGAACGCTTTCTTGGCCATGAAGATTTCTTTCATCAACGCCGTGGCTTCGATCTGCGAGAGCGTTGGCGCCAACGTGCAGCAGGTTTGCCAGGGTATCGGCACCGACAGTCGCATCGGCCAGCGCTTCCTGAATCCCGGGATCGGCTACGGCGGCTCCTGCTTCCCCAAAGACCTGATGGCCTTTCGCGCCGTGGCCCGCGAGTGCGGTTACGACTTCCGCCTGCTCGACGAAGTCATGCGCATTAACGAAGAACAACGCCAGGGGTTCATCCGCAAAGTCCGCAGCGCGCTATGGACACTTCGCGGAAAGAAACTCGGCGTGCTGGGACTGGCCTTCAAAGGCGGAACGGACGACGTTCGTGAATCGCCGGCCATTCTGCTGATCCAGTCGTTGCTGCAGGAAGGCTGCCGGATTTCCGCTTACGATCCCGCGGCTCACGATCGGGCCAAGGAAGTACTCAACTCGGGCGTGACCTTCGCGGAATCAGCCTACGACGCTGCTCACGGCGCCGATGCCCTGCTCATCCTGACCGAGTGGGAAGAATTCGCAGTGCTCGATCTGAAACGGCTACGCACGGAATTGAAATACCCCATCGTGATTGATGGCCGAAACCTGTATGATCCTGACGTGATGGCCTCGCACGGATTCACGTATTACAGCGTCGGACGGCCATCGGCAAGCCCTGAGACTCAACCGTTCCCCAGCGTGGAACGGCGCCCGGGAAAGAATGTGAAGCAATGAAACCGCGTGCGCTGGTGACTGGCGGAGCCGGATTCCTCGGCTCCCACTTATGTGATGCCCTGCTGGCTGAGGGTTATTCTGTCGTTGCCGTCGACAACCTGCTCACCGGACGCCTTTCCAACATCGAGCACCTTCGCCGTGAAGGCCAGTTTGAATTTCTGCAGGTCGATATCAACCGCAAAATCGACTGCGGAGAAGTCAACATCGTCTTCCATTTCGCCTCTCCGGCCAGTCCTGTCGACTACATGGTCCACGGGATTGAGACACTGAAAGTCGGTGCGCTCGGCACCATGCGCGCTTTGGACATCGCGCGCCAGAGCAAGGCAAAGTTTCTGTTGGCGTCGACGTCCGAGTGCTACGGCGATCCCCTCGAGCATCCGCAAAAAGAAACCTATTGGGGCAACGTCAACTCCATCGGGCCGCGCTCGGTTTACGACGAAGCCAAGCGCTATGCCGAGGCCGTGACCATGGCCTATCACCGTTACTACGCGGTTGACACGCACATCGTCCGCATCTTCAACACCTATGGCCCGCGCATGCAGTTGAATGACGGCCGCGTGATTCCCAACTTCATGAAGCAGGCATATCGGGGCGAAGACCTCACCGTATACGGCGATGGCACTCAGACCCGCAGCTTCTGTTACATCAGCGATGAAATCGAGGGCTTCCTTCGCCTCTCAAAGTGCGATGAGCATTTTCCGGTCAACATCGGAAACCCGGAAGAATTCACCATCATCGATTGTGCCCACCGCGTCCTCGCCATCACCGGCTCGAACAGCCGGGTTCGCTACGAAAATCTGCCCCAGGACGATCCCAAACAGCGCCGCCCAGACATCACTAGAGCCAAAACCCTTCTGGGATGGGAACCGAAGATCAACCTCGAAACCGGCCTGCGCCTCTCGCTCGACTACTTCCGCGAGGCAGTAGCCGCAGAAGCAGCGGTACGAGCCTAGGCTTAGCCCTGAGCAGCCCTTCCTGGGATCAAGCGTGCCCGGGGCGGGCTGATTGCTGGCTGCTAAGTGCTTCGTTACTTCCGTCATCTCGCCTTTAAGACTTTCAGCCGATATCGTCCCTATGTACCCTTCTTCGGGTTACCTAAGGCAAGGACTCCCAATGGGCAAAGTCAGCGGCTGGTTAATCATCGTAGGATGCTTCGCGATGTTAGTTGGCCTCACCTTTCTTTCCGCTACGCTCGGTTCGCACCCTGATGAGAGTGTTCGTGGCCTTGGAATTTGCGTATTCGCCTTGGGTGGTTTTATTGGGGCGGCTGGGCTCTACATAAAAGCGCGAGCCACCGGGAGCAATGCTCCGGCAGCCAGCACCCCGAAAGCTCCCAAGCGTGTCCGCGGCGGCTGCGACCTCTGCGGATCCGAAACTCCCGTGATTCATTGCCGGGTTCATGACGTGCACGTCTGCGGAAACTGCCTCGCCGACCACTACGATTTTCGTTCTTGCGCTTACGTCCCCAGCACTCGCCGCACCGCCGGTGCTAAGGCCGCAAGATTCGCAGCAAAAGCCTAACTCTCTGTTCTCGTCGATTGTGGAGTCTCTGGTCCGCGCCTCAGCCTTTAGCCGCACCCGCTATAATCAGTAAATTCCGAATGACCACGCTGGCTGACATCATCGCCGCCACTCGACTGGGCATTACGCAGCGCCTCGCCGAGAGTGATCTCGATGCCATGGAGCTCATGGCAGCAGACCACAAGCCACGCGGCTTTCGTAAAGCTTTGTCCGCGAACCAGGAACGCGTCGCAGTTATCGCCGAACTGAAACAAGCGTCTCCGTCGAAGGGACTTATACGGCGAAATTTCAATGCAGCTGAACTCGCGAGGGATTTGGAAGCGGCGGGGGCGGCCGCTCTTTCCGTTTTGACAGACGAAGAGTTCTTTCAAGGCTCGCCAGCCAACTTGCGCGCAGCATCCGAAAACAGCGCGCTTCCCTGCCTCCGCAAAGATTTCATTGTCGATGAATTTCAGATTCTGGAAGCGCGGGCAAATCGTGCCGACGCAGTGTTGTTGATTGTCGCGGCGTTATCTGACGACGAGTTGCGCAGCTTGGCGGAGCGTGCGCGGAAGTACGATCTGGACATCCTCTGTGAAGTTCACGACGAAGAAGAACTAGGGCGCGCTCTCGATGCAGGCTGCGATCTGATCGGAGTCAACAGCCGCGATTTGAAAACGTTCAAGGTGGACCTGGACACGGCTTTCAGGCTTGCTGACAGCCTCCCGCCAAACGTTTTGTCTGTTGCCGAAAGCGGCATCGAATCCGGCGCTGACATTTCGCGCCTCCGTTCCGCCGGATATGACGCCTTCTTAATCGGCGAAAGTTTGATGAGAGCTGAGCATCCGGGAAGGGCGCTAAGGGCCTTGCTCTCAGATGCATCGGAAGTTTTGCCGACAACCAACGACCAACGACCGACGACGGTTCTATGACAAAAGCCAAGATCCAACAGCGAACAGCCGCCTTATGACCTGGATAAAAATTTGCGGTCTCACCAATCTCGGCGACGCGCTCAGCGCAGTGGAATCCGGGGCCGACGCCGTGGGATTCGTCTTCTACGAAAAAAGTCCACGTTACATCGATCCTCAGACTGCTCGTGAGATCGTGGCCTCATTGCCCGAAAAGCCCGAAAAAGTCGGCGTCTTCGCCGAAATGCCCAAAGACGTATTGGATATCGTTCGCGACGTGGGGTTGACCGCGATCCAGTGCAGGTTAGGAACCCAGGGTACTCTGCCTCAGGATGGCAAGGCTGTTCTCGGGCGACCGGTTCGCATGGTGGTGACATTGTCGGTCACCCGGCTTCTGCAAAACGAAAAGAAGCTGCAGGGCTTAATGGCTGAGTTCCTGCGTTTGGCGGAGTCTCCCAAAAAACCCAGCGGTTTCGACACGTTCCTGCTGGATTCAACCAGCCCGGAGCAACCCGGCGGCACCGGCCAGACATTCAACTGGAGGAAGGTCGCGCCGCTTGTTCAAGTCATGAACCGCAGCGTGAAGGTGATCGCGGCCGGGGGTTTGAATCCCACGAACGTCGGCGAAGCTATGCGTATGCTGCGCCCCTGGGGCGTGGACGTCTCCAGCGGCGTGGAGTCTGAGCCCGGCAAAAAAGATCGCGGGAAAATTCGCGCCTTCGTAAGCGCGGTGCGCGCGGTCGATAAATCCGGATTGAAGAACTGATGGCAACTGCCTTGACATTGAAGAAGCCGAAGCGATCTGCTTCCCGCAAACCGGTCCTGGTTCCGCAACCGGGTAGATTCGGCCCGTGGGGCGGGCGCTACGTTCCTGAGACCTTGATGGCCGCGCTCGATGAACTCGAGCGTGAGTATGAGAAAGCCAAACGCGATCCGCAGTTCAGAGCCCGACTTGACGGACTGCTTAAAACCTACGCGGGGCGTCCCACGCCTTTGTTTTTTGCGCGCCGACTCACCGAAAAGCTTGGCGGGGCGAAGATCTATTTGAAGCGCGAAGACCTGCTGCACACCGGCGCTCACAAGATCAACAACTGTCTGGGTCAGGCGCTTCTGGTCGAGCGCATGGGCAAGCACCGCGTGGTTGCAGAAACCGGCGCCGGCCAGCATGGCGTTGCGACCGCGACGGTGTGCGCTCTGCTTGGATTTGAATGTGTGGTTTACATGGGCACCGAAGACATGCGGCGCCAGGAGTTGAACGTCTTCCGCATGAGGCTGCTCGGCGCTGAAGTTCACGGCGTGGATTCCGGCTCACGCACGCTGAAAGACGCCATCAACGAAGCCATGCGCGACTGGGTGACGAACGTGCGCACCACGCATTATTTGCTAGGAAGCGTGCTGGGCGCGCATCCGTACCCAACGATGGTGCGCGATTTTCACAAGGTGATCGGACATGAGACTTGGGCGCAAATCATGAAAGCCGAGGGCAAACTCCCGACGGCGATCATTGCCTGCGTGGGTGGCGGGTCGAACGCCATTGGCATCTTTCACGAGTTCATCGGCGAGAAGAAGGTTCAACTAATCGGCGTCGAAGCCGGTGGGCGAGGCAAAGACCTCGGCAATCATGCAGCTCGATTTCAGGGTGGTTTGCCAGGAGTATTGCAAGGCACGTACTCCTACGTTTTGCAAGACGAGGCCGGACAGGTTTCGACCACGCACTCGGTTTCCGCGGGACTTGACTATCCGTCAATCGGCCCTGAGCACGCCTGGCTAGCGGACATGAAGCGTGCTGAATACGTCTCCGCATCGGACGCCGAGGCTTTGGACGCTTGCAAACTACTGGCGCAAACCGAGGGAATCATTCCCGCTCTGGAGTCGGCGCATGCCGTGGCAGAAGTGCTGAAGCGCGCGCCGGGGATGAAGAAGTCAGATGTTGTGGTCATAAATGTCTCCGGGCGGGGAGATAAAGACATTGGGATTCTGCGTGAGAATTTGGAGCTAGGCGAAGCCCAAAGAGATGATGGAAAATAATTCCACGCCCAGGCTGCACTCACTGCCAGTGCTGGTCACCTTCAATCCGTCGATATCGGGTGGAGAGGCGAAAAGCTTTGGAGTTTTTCCTAAATTTTGCTCCAAGGTCATCACACCTGCTTAAATAAGCATGTGGGTGAATCTCATGTGATTCGCGTTGGCCCGGCCGGCTGGTCTTACAAAGACTGGGAAGGAAGTTTCTATCCGCCGGGGATGTCGCGGCGGAAGCAGCATCCCCTGACGCTGGTCGCGAGCTGCTTTGATGTCGTCGAGATCAACACCTCGTTTTATGGGCACATTAAGCCGGAAATTGCCACGCTGTGGGCGCGGATTGCCTCCGACGTAAACCCCAGCTTCCTGTTCACCGCAAAGCTGCACCGTTCGTTTACACACTCTCCACACGCGGCGACGGAGCCGACTTCGGCTGTCTCCATTCATCCGAATGACGAAGATGAGCGACTCGCGCGGGAGGGTCTGGAAGCTTTGGCCGCAACCGGAAAGTTCGGCGCATTGCTGATCCAATTCCCCGTTTCGTTCAAGAACACCGCGCTGAATCGCGAATATTTGGAAACTTTGCTCAGGCAGTTCATCGAATATCCGCGCGCGGTCGAAGTGCGGCATTCGACGTGGAACAATCCGGAGACGATTGCGTACTTCACCGAGCGAAACGTCAGCTTCGTCAACATTGACCAGCCGCTGCTCGGGCGTTCGCTTGAGCCGACAACGCACGTGACTTCAGGGATCGGATACGTGCGGCTGCATGGACGCAACTACGATCAGTGGTTCGAAGCGGAGAAATCTGCCGATCGTTACAACTATCTTTATAAACCGAATGAATTGGCCGGATGGAAGGAGCGGGTTGAGACGATCGCGAAAGCGGCGAAGATCACGTTTGTGGTTACGAATAATCATTTCGAAGCGAAGGCCGGGGTGAATGGATTGCAACTTAAGCACATGCTCACGGGACGGCGGGTGCTGGCGCCTGAGTCGCTGCTGGCTCATTATCCGGAACTGAAGGCGATTGCGGATCCGCTAGCCGAGGGGCAGCCGCCGGCGAGTCTGCCGCTGTTGAGGGATGAGAGGCTGGCGTAATTGCGTCGTACATTGTTCGTCGTACGTCGTCCGCTTTGCAGGGATGAGATAAGAGACATGCCGGTCAACGCTGCGTTGTTCCCAACTCTGGAAGAGAGTCGAGTGTGAGGGTTTGGGGTGGAGCAGCGCTTTCAGCGCTGCGGAACGCATCTGCTTCGGTTGACGCGGCGCTGGAAGCGCCGCTCTTCCACGGTTGCGTACACATTTTCAGCGCGAGGCGCACGACCTACGACGTACGACGGATTTGCCGTACGACGGAATCAGTTCGAATAAATCCGCACGTAATCGACCAGCATTTCTGACGGAAACGGGGTGGTGTTGTCCGGCTTACCGGGCCAATCGCCGCCGATGGCCAGATTCAGCAGGATGAAGTTGCTCTGCCCTCCGTCGAAAGGCCAAGAGGCCCCAGCGAGGTTGTTAAGGCTTGCCGGTGTGAAAGTCGCGTATGGCTGGTTGGGATCGTCGATGTAATAAGCAACGCTTCCCGGTTTCCAGATCATTCCATAGGTGTGCCATTGCGCCGCCGTTTGGCCTGCAGGGAACGGATACTGAGTACCGATGTTGCCGCCTGTGAAACCGGGCCCGTGAACAGATCCCTCGTTCCAATCCGGAGTTGCTGCCGCATTCACGCGCTCCAAGACATCCATTTCGCCGCAGTTAGGCCAATTGACGGTCGCGATGTTGTTGCCCATAAGCCAACCAGCCGGCCAAAAACCCTGCGCTTCGGGAACCATGGCGCGGAATTCTATGCGGCCGTACTGAAAGCTGAACAGTCCCTGCGATTTCAGGCGCGCGGATGTGTAGACGTTCGCTGTCGGCTGTTGAGCAACGATGTGTAGAAATCCGTCGGTCCCTACAAACTCGCTGGGATTCGCGGTGTCGCACGGGGCGGCTGACGATCCCCATGCGCAGTAGTTCTCCAGTTCGTGATTGCCGAAGCCGCTGTTGCCCGTATCGTAAGTCCAGACGGAGGAATCAGGCTGCGCTGGCGCGCCATTTGCGTAGTTGAATTCATCACTCCACACCAGCGTTCCCGACGAGATGTTGGGAGAGAACGCCTGACTGGTCACCGTGCTCGATGTCGCACCCGAAATTGCAACCGCTTGAACCGTTAGGTTGGACGCCACCAGAAAAGGCGCCTGGTACTTCTGCGACGAAGCCGTCGGCGTGTTGCCATCCACGGTGTAGTAGATACTTGTGCCCCCCGTTGACGCCAGGGTCACAATCACGGCATTGTTCTGAGCTGCCTTCGTAGTTATGCTCGGTGCTGCGACCGGATTGCCTCCGCCGCCTGAATTATTTCCGCCGACACTTCCTCCACCACATCCGTGCAGTAGTGAAACAAGCATCAATGCCGTTGTCACTCGCATCGCCCCATCCTTTCGAAGTGCTGGCACCGTCAAGCGTTCCTTGCCTTTTAATCGCTACTGTCGAATTCTCGGGTTTGCGACCGAATAGAGCAAGTCGGTAGCGAAGTTCACCAGCACGTAGGTCAACCCAATCGTTAGGATGCAGCCCTGCACAAGATAGTAATCGCGATTGTTGATCGCCTGAATCGTTAGCCTTCCGACTCCCGGCCAGGAAAAGATGGTTTCGGTGACGATCGCCCCGGCAAGCAGCACACCGAATTGTAGTCCGACCACCGTAAGGATTGGGAGCATCGCATTGCGGAGGGCGTGCCGATAAACGATGGCGCGCTCCGGCAATCCTTTTGCGCGTGCCGTGCGAATGTAGTCTTGCCCAAGCTCCTCAAGCATGGAGGTTCGCACCATGCGGGTGAGAATTGCGGCGAGCGATCCACCCATGGTGATAGCAGGGAGGACCAGATGCGCGAGGCTTCCGGAGCCTGAGACCGGCAGCAGTCCGAGATAAATCGAGAACAACAAAATCAGAATTGGGCCGAGGGCAAAATTTGGAAAAGAAAGTCCAAACAGGCTGACGACGCTCAAGACCTTATCGTCCCATTTGCCTCGATGCTGCGCCGAGCGCACACCGGCGGGAATGGAAATGATGAGCGCGACCAACATGGCTGCAACGGTCAGCTCGAGCGTGTGCCAGTAGGGCTTGCCGAGAAGCTTCCCGACGTTCTGATTGAATCGGAAGGAAGGGCCGAGATCGCCACGGAAGACTCCTTTCCAATAGCGCAAATACTGTGCCGAGAGAGGCTCGTCGAGACCGTAGGCGTGGCGCGTGGCGGCAATGTCGGCTGGGGGTGCGCCCTCGCCTAGCATTTGCAGAATGGGATCGCCGGGAACGAGATGGACCAGCAGGAAGACAACGGAGACGACGAGCCATATCACCAGAAGCGTATAGGCGGCACGAGTTGCCAGGTAGCGGAGGATTTGCATGAAGGCTTCAGGCTCGGGCTTTAGACTGAGCCGAATTCATTGCTGCTGTCCTTTACGCGCACAGGCGAGCCGCCTGTGCCACACGATCCGAAATTAATCGCCTACTTGCGCGGGCATCGGCTGCACGTCTTCTACTCGCACTTTTGAAATGCGATGCCCGTCCATCTCCTCGACCGTAAACCTGCGGCCGCCGTAATAACAGGTATCACCAACCGCGGGAATTTTCTGTAATCGCGAAAGCAGAAATCCTGCAAGAGTTTCAAAGCCGGCGTCGCGCGGCAGGAGCAGATCGTACTGCGATTCGAGATCGCGTAATCCTACCGTGCCTTCGAGCAGCAGGGTCTTGCTTCCCGCCTGCTCCGAATCGAGTGCCACCACGTCAAATTCGTCTTCGATCTCACCGACCAACTGCTCAAGAATGTCTTCTACCGTAATCAGGCCGGCAGTGGAACCGAATTCGTCCACCACGATCGCCATGTGGCGCTTGCGGTCTTTGAATTCTTCGAGCAGTTCTGAAAGCGGCTTGGTTTCGGGAATGACGAGGGCATCGTGCATCACCTGGCTGATTTTCATATCCGAGATGCGCGACGGCAGCGTTGAAAACTGCCTTGCTGCCAGCCGCAGTCCGGCCCAACGCATGAGGTCTTTGGAGTAGAGCACTCCAATGATATGTTCCGGGCCGCTCTTGGGATCGTAAACAGGAATGCGGGAGTGCTGTTCTTCGACCACGCGATCGATTGCATCCTGCAAAGTGAGATCGCCGGGGAGCGAAAAGATGTCGGGACGCGGAACCATGACCTCGCGGGCGGTGATGTTCTCGAGTTCCAGGGCGTGGTGGACCATCTCCTCCTCGGCAGCAGTCATCTGGCCCAGTTCCCTGCTGGCGGAGACGATCAGTTTTACTTCGTCCGGCGAATGCACCGGGCCCTGTCGCATCCTGCGAAGGCCGAACGCTTTCAGCACTGACCCGGCCGACTTGCCCAACAGAAAGCTGAGTGGACGAGTCAGGGTTAACCACACGTCCATGGGCGCGGCGACGGCGAGTGCCACTTGCTCTGCCTTCTGCAGGGCGAGCGACTTAGGCACCAGCTCGCCGAGGATCACGTGCATGAAAGTGATAAGCGCGAAAGCGATGCCGATCGCGATGCCGTGGGCATAAACTACGGCGTGCGGGACGCGCTCAAGGAAGTGCAGGCCGACCACGAAACGGGCGACCATGGGCTCGCCGATCCAGCCCAGGGTGAGGCTGACGACAGTGACGCCTAGCTGCACGCCGTTCACGACTTCATCCAGATTGCGGTGGAGCTTCAGGACGATGCGGGCACCGATACGGCGGGCTTCAATCAGCTGCTGAATACGCGTATCGCGGACGCTGACCAGTGCAAACTCAGCCGCAGCGAAAAAGGCATTTGCCGCCACCAGGGAAACGATCAGCAGAACCCGGAGCAGCACGAAGGCTACCATTTGCGGCTAATTCTAACATTCCAAAGGCAAGAGTGACTCTTCACCACGGAGGCACGGAGACACGGAGACACGGAGAAAGGCATCGAATCATTGAATCGTCCCGTCATTAGACTCACTAGAACACCTTCAATAGTCCGCAATGACTCAAATCGCTCAATCCCTTCATGATCTAATTCCAGTCCGTGTCTCCGTGCCTCCATGGTGAACGATTTAAGGCTAAAATAACAAAGTTGTGGAAGCCGAGGTGCGGCGGTCCCTTCAAAGTAACTGCTCTTTTGTTTGCTTCCATTTTTCACTCTGGCTGGTCTAATTGGGTGAGCCGGTCTGGCCCCGGCTGGTAGCATTCATACCCTTTAAGGTTTCGGGAACTATCGTCGAACGCGGTGCGTATCAGAAGTTGAAGCTGGCCCAGAAGCTGCATATCTAGCGGGTTATTTCTCAGGAGGAAGTTGTGAACGGCAATGGTAACGGACGCAAGAAGCGTCGCAAAAAGCTAATCATCATACTTTCCAGTATTGCTGTGGTTGTGGTGGGCCTGATCATCTGGGCCGGAATTGCGATTGCCCACGGCAGCTCGAAGATCGACCCCTCGAAGCTGGCGAAGGTCGAAAAGAATGACCTCGCAAAGAGCGTTGTGGCGACCGGGAAAGTCGAGCCGATCACCAAGGTCGAGGTCAAGTCGAAAGCCAGCGGCATTGTGAAGAAGCTGCTGGTCGAATACGGCGACCGGGTGAAGAAAGGCCAATTGCTGGCGCAGCTCGATAAAGAAGAGATCGAGGCTCAGGTTGAGCAATCCAAGGCTGCGCTGCAGGCTGCCGAGGCCAATCTGAAGGGCGCGGAAGCCGACTACGAGCGGGCCAAAGTCGATGCGGAGGGGCCGGACGTTCCTCTGCTTAAGCGTTCGTATGATCGTGCCCTGTCAATGCAGAAGGACGGTGTAGTGTCCGTGTCCGACCTCGATACCGCCGAGAAGGAATACAAAATGGCGGTCAACAAGCAGAATGTGTCGCGGGCGCAAATCATCGTGCTGCAAGCCAAAATCGCACAGTCGCAGGCAGAAGTTGCGCGGGATCGGGCGACTTTGAATCAGTTTGAGGAGCAGTTGAGCTACACCGACGTTGTTTCGCCAATTGATGGCATTGTCCTCTCGCGTGATGTTGAGGTCGGCGATGCTGTCAGCTCTATCCTGGTGCTGGGATCGAGTGCGACGTTGGTCATGACGATGGGCGACACGACCCAGGTCTATGTGAAAGGCAAAGTGGATGAAAGCGACATCGGCCGCGTCTATCTTGGGCAGCCGGCGCGGATTAAAGTCGAGTCTTTCAAGGACAAGACGTTTAACGGCGTGGTCACGAAGATTTCTCCGATGGGTGTGGAGAAGGACAACGTCACCACGTTTGAAGTTCGGGTATCGATTGCCAACGCCGACGGGCAACTGAAGGCTGAGATGACTGCCAATGCCGAGATCATTCTGGAAGAGCACAAGAACGTGTTGCAGATTCCGGAAGGGGCAATCATCTACGACAAGGACCGTAAAGCTTCGGTTGAAGTGCCTGATCCCAAGGGCAAGGAAGGCAAACGTAAAGTTGCCATTAACATCGGGATTTCGAACGGCGCCAAAACGGAGGTCCTGAGCGGATTGAAACAGGACGAGCAAGTCATCTTGCAATAGTTTCGCGCGACCTTTGCGGTCAACAGACTTTTAACCGCAAAGGTCGCTAAGTTGTCGCAAAGTTCGCAAAGAAAATCTTCAGAGCGTGGAGGAGCGATGTACCCCATTTCTTCCTTCCGGGTCAAATTTCTTTCCTTTCCTATCGTTCTCGCGATCCTAACAGCTACTGCTTTCGCTTCCGCCCGTGGCGAGTTTGAGCGCACCCTCAAAGTGAGCGGAAACGTTAACCTGCAGGTCGAAACCGGCTCGGGCTCGATTGACGTGCGGACAGGAAATTCCAGCGAGGTCCGCCTGGTGGGACATATCTATGCCAACGACTGGTTCGGTGGCGGGGATGCCGAAGCCAAGGTCAAGAAGATCGAGAGCAACCCTCCGGTTCAGCAGAGCGGGAATGACATCCGCATCGGCCATATTGACGATCCCGAACTGAAGCACAACATTTCCATCAGCTATGAGCTGGTTGTGCCGGCAAGCACGGAATTGAAGGCTTCGAGCGGCTCCGGCAGTCAGACGATTTCCGGAATTTCGGGGACGCTGGAAGCGAATACAGGATCTGGCAGCCTGAAGATTTCAGACATCGGATCGAGCGTGCGTGCTCACACCGGCTCGGGCAGCGTGGAAATTGATGGTGCAAAAGGCTCGGTTTACGCCCGCACGGGTAGCGGCTCGATTCACGCGCGGGATGTGGCCGGCGGGTTCGATGGCGAGACTGGCAGCGGGCACCTCACGCTGGAGCAGACGGCACCGGGATCGGTACGCGCGGAAACAGGCTCTGGCGGACTTGAACTGCACAATGTTCGCGGATCACTTCAGGCGCAGGCGGGAAGCGGCAGTATTCGAGCTGACGGTGAGGCGACCGGTGGCTGGATCGTGCATACAGGCTCGGGGAGCGTGCAGTTGAAGCTTCCGGAGAATGCGTCGTTTGATCTGAATGCGCATACCGGGTCGGGATCGATCAACCTGTCGCATCCGGTGACTGTGCAAGGCACAATCGGCCGCAAAGAAGTGCGCGGCAAGGTAGGCTCAGGTGGCGTTCCGGTCGAAGTGCAGACCGGTTCGGGAAACATCATGATCGAGTAGCTTGTGCATGCCCGTTCCCATTGCTATTGCTTATGGCGTAGCGAGATAATCAAGACATGAAGGATCGCGAGTCCGGCCGACATCCCGGTCCGATGAGCTTCATGCGAGTAGATGCGGAGCTTACGGGCGTCTTCGTCGCCGCCGGTTTTGCTCTGATGCTGGCCGTCGCCCTTCCAATAACCAAGTGGTTCGTTCTTGGAGCGCTGATACTCGGTGGTTTGGTCGCGGTTGGACTTCGTGTGTTTCGCGCCATACACCATGGCTAGCGCAAGCGCGATTTAGCCCCTCACTGGTTCCATGAGCCAATGACCTCTGTACCTTGACGCGGTTCTGCTAACCCTTTAGTTTCAACTAATCCGAAAATCACGCTGGAGAGACTGAATTGGCGCGCCCCATCATTACGTTAACAACCGACTTTGGCTTGAACGATCATTTCGTTGGCACGGTCAAAGGTGCGATCCTAAGCATTGCCCCGGAGGCTGAGATCGTAGACATCTGCCACTCGGTGCAGGCCTTCGACATCCTTGATGGCGCGTTAGTGCTGGCCCAGGCCTACTCTTATTTTCCGACTCGTACCGTGCACATGGTCGTGGTTGATCCCGGCGTGGGCAGCGCGCGGCGCCCGATCATCGCCAGTTCGGATAAGTACAATTTTGTGGCCCCGGACAACGGCGTGCTGTCGCTGATGTACGCCCGCGAAGAGCGGCTCAATGTTCGACATATAAATTCCGAGCACTATTTCCTGCAGCCGCTGAGCAACACCTTCCACGGGCGTGATATTTTTGCGCCGGTGGCGGCCTATCTGGCCAAAGGCGTAGACCAGGAAAAGTTCGGCCCTGAGATCACGGACTTCGTGCGCTTCAACGCCCCCAAGCCCAAGGCGGTTGATGCCAAGACGATTCGCGGAATTGTGCTGAAGGTGGACCGGTTTGGAAATCTGGTGACCAACATCGCGCCCCAAGATGCGCCGGCGCTGTTCCAGACGCCCGGGCCCGCGTTCAAGATCACTGTTGGCAAACGCGAAGTTACTGCATTCAGGACAAACTACGCCGACGGGGCTCCGAACGAGCTCTTTGCCATTCTTGGCAGCATGGGATATCTGGAAATTGCCGCGAACCGAGCACCTGCCGCTCAACTCGCGGGCGTGGGCAAAGGGGCTGAAGTCAGCCTGGTGCTGGAAGGTGCAGCCGCGGCGGGCAACGGCCAGTAGGCAGTAGGCTAGGTCTTTTTTGCGACGGGCCTGGCGTGGTGCTCCATCTCTCCCGTCCACCGGAGAAATCGCCAGAGATTTTTCCGCTCGTGCCACAGGAATTCCCAGAACTCCAGAAAGCCGATCTGCTGCATTTTGACACCGCAATAGGTTTCAATTCGCCAGAGCAAATAGGGGCTACGCCACGGTGTCAGGCGATGGCCGCGGGTGGCGTTCCACATGAATCGAAGCATGTACCGCATGTAAAGAATCATAACCACAAAGGGCACGAAGGTACACGAAGGAACAAAATCGAAACTTCGCGAGCCTTTGGGTCCTTGGCGGTTCATTGTTTTTGAGTGCTAGAATCCAGGCTGCTCATGACCGAAAACGCCCGCCAGAAGGCTGAAGAACACTACTATGCCGCCCTGGATCTGTTTGCTGATGGCAAGCATGAGGACGCGTTGGTGGAGTACAGAAAGGCTTCGGAGGCTGATCCCACATTCACGGAAGCCCTGCACGGCATGGCGCGAACGCTGCAGGACCTGGAGCGTCTAGACGAAGCCATTGACGTATCGAAGAAGATCGCCGAGATTGATCCTGACGACGTGCTGGCGCACACTAGCCTTTCGGTTCTGTACCAGAAGAAAGGAATGATCCCCGAAGCTGAAGCGGAAGCGAATAAGGCGAGAGTGCTGGGGTGGAAACAGCAGCTGAAGAAAAGTCCTTCGTAGAGACGTTGCTTGCAACGTCTGCCTCCGGCAACATCGCTGTCGAACGGGCGAGACGTGATGAGTTACGTCTTTACAACTTGCTCATCGAACAAGTTCGAGGGTGCTCAGTTCACCTGTAGTCCACAGCCACCAAGTTGTAATCCATTGCCGGGCAGTGCGGACGGCGGCGAGGGTCCTAAAGACATTCATAATGCAAACCAACAGCGTGCCGGCAGCGATAAGAACAACCACGGGAATGAAAACGAACGAACGCAGAACACAAAGAAGCGTTTGGAAGAGAACTCTCATGTGTGAACTACAGATCGTACTTCTTCATCAGATGCCTAAATGATCTGTACGAAATCCTCAACACATCCGCGGCCCGCGTCTGAACGCCGTTGGATTGCGCCAGGGCGCCTTTGAGCAGCGTTCGCTCGATTTCGGCGACGTAATTTTCCATGTCCATGCCGTCGGGCAGCACGGAACCAGGAGCGATGGTTAGTGTGTCGCCGCCAACGCCTGCGGCTGCTGCTTTGGCGCGGACGCGCTCGACCGGGAGTTCGACGTGGAGTTCTTCGCCGGTCTCAAGGGCTACGGCGCGCTCGATTGTATTTTCGAGCTGGCGAACGTTGCCGGGCCAGTCGTAAGTTGCCAGACTGGTTAGTGAATCCGAGCTCACGCGGCTGATGTTCTTGCCCGCGGCCGAGACGTATTTCTTAGCAAAGTGGTTCACCAGCAGGGGCACATCGTCGCGGCGGTCTCGCAGCGGCGGAACAGTAACAGGAATTACGTTCAGACGGTAATACAAGTCCTCGCGGAAGGTATCGTCAGCGACCTGTTTCTCGAGATCGCGATTGGTGGCCGCGATCACGCGGACATCGATTGGAATTTCATCGGACCCGCCAACGGGCCGCACACAGCGCTCCTGGAGCACGCGTAGCAGCTTGACCTGCATGGTGAGCGCCATCTCGCCGATTTCGTCGAGGAAGATCGTGCCACTGTCCGCCACCTCGAACAGGCCTCGCTTATTCTGGTTGGCGCCGGTGAATGCACCCTTTACATAGCCGAACAGTTCGCTTTCGAGCAGCGTTTCAGGAAATGCGCCGCAATTAATGGAAACAAACGATTCGGCAGCGCGCGGCGAGCAGGTATGCACAGCGCGCGCCACTAATTCTTTGCCGGTGCCGCTTTCGCCGTAGATCAAGACCGTGCTTTGAGTGGAAGCAACTGTGCGAATGGTCTGCTTCAGCCTGGTCATTGCCGAGCTGATGCCGATGATGTTGTCGAGAGAATTTCTTGTGGCGGCGTCGCGTTTCAGCGCAAAGTTCTGGCGGCTCAACGCGACTTTTTCGAGCGCGCGGCGGATGCTGATCTTGATTTCATCGACGAGGCCGGGGCCTTTGCGGATGTAGTCCGATGCTCCGCCAGCCTTGACCGCTTCGACTGCAGCTTCAAAGTCGTCAACCGCCGTAATGAGGATGACTGCGGAATCAGGAGAAACCTGATGAGCAAATTTCAGAACTTCGATGCCGTTGATGTTCGGCATCTTGATATCGGTGACGACGACGTCGTAGAGAGCGGATTCGAGCTTGCGCTTCGCCATCTCGCCGGAGTTGACGGTCTCGACTTTGTAGCCTTCGCGACGCAGGGTGATATCGAGCATTTCGCAGATGGAGCGCTCGTCGTCGCAGATCAGAAGATTAGGCATGTGCGCCTCTTCCGATCAGCCCGACGGGCGCCGGCTCAGCGACTTGGGTAGAGGGAACAGCAACCGCGGCGGCCTTTCTCAGGCGAAGGACGAAGGTGCAGCCCTGCTGAGGCTTGGACCTGACAAACACTTTGCCTTCGTGCGCCTGAACAATCTGGTAAACGATGGCCAGCCCAAGTCCAGTGCCGCCCTCGAACTGCGACTGGAACGGCTCGAAAATCTTTTCCACCATCTGCGGACTCATGCCCGGGCCGGTATCGGCGAAGCTGAGCTGCCACTCGTGCTCCATTTCGTCGATGCTGACGGTCAGGGTGCCGCCCTTTTTCATGGCGCGGACGGCGTTCTCACAGAAGTTCCAGAAGACCTGCTTCATTCTGTCTCCATCGGCAAGAACCTGAGTTTTCTGAGCCGCATAGGAACGCACGATCGTGATGCCGGTGTTCTGGGCCTGCATGCGATGTTCGAGCAGGGTCAGGGTGTCTTCGAGCAGTGGAATGAGGTCCACGTTGGCAAACTTATATTGCTTGTTTCGCGAGTAGGCGAGAAAGTCGGTGATGATGTTGTTGAGGCGCTCGGATTCGCGGGTAACGATCTGCAACAGGCGGCGATGCTCGTCGCTAAGGTCGGGCATTTCTGCGAGCAGGCTGGCGGAGCCCGCAATCGAAGTCAAAGGATTTCTCACTTCGTGAGCAATCGCCGCCGACAGCCGGCCGACAGCTGCCAGGCGGTCCTGCATTCGGACTTCGCGCTCGAGACGGCGGATCTGGGTCAGGTCGTCAAGCGTATAAACATGGCCAACAGCGCCGCGCCCGGGAATGCGAAGCTCCGAGAGCATGACGCGAAAGGTCTTGCGAAAGTCGTTCGGCGCAATGAAGCGCATCTCGCCGTAGGACGGATCGGACCCGACGGACGGCAGCGGGTCCTGAAAGAGAGGGGCGATGGGCAAAGCGAGTAGTTCCGTCTCGCTGCGCTCCAGAAGTTTTTCAGCGGCGGCATTCACCAGAGTGATATGACCGTCAAGGCTGGTTGTAATCAGGCCGTTGCTGGTGGACTGAATGATGTTTTCGTGCAGGGCCTGCAGATTTTCGAGCGCGCCGCGAGTGTCTTCAAGGCGGGTATCAGCCTGGCGTAACTTGGCCGCCAGCAATCCGGCCAGATAAGCGACGGCAACATAGCCGAAGAAGTTGACAAATATGAGCGCCTGCAGAGTACGGATTGCGGGGTGAGTTGCGGAGTAAGACGGAATAATCTGAAAGAAACAAAGCTCCAGGACGGTGCCGTAGAGAATGAACGCCAAAGCAGCAATCAGATATCCCCACGCGCGCCGAAACAGAATACTGGCGACAATGATCACCAGCGGGTAAAGGAAGTTAAGGGAACTATCCACGCCCCCGGTGATGTAGACCAGCATGCTGACGAGCACCAGATCAGTCGCAATCTGGAGCGCAGACTGCATGTGGATTTTGCCGCTGATTCTGAGCAAGCCCAGGTAGAAAAATGAAACCGCATACCCGACGAGAATTGTCCCGATAAACAAGTTGATCGGAAATGAGACGGTGGTGAACTGGGCAATGGCGAGTTCGATCCCCAAAATAATGGTGAGTATCAAAATGCGGACTTTGACGAGCCACGCCAGCCACTGTCGGTTTTCGAAAGAAGGATGCATGGGTTATAGAGCGGTTCCGGGCGGTCAGGCCTCGGCTTTCAGGCCTGACTCTCCGCCCGCATAGCTTTTTCTAAAGGCGGGCATCAATCGAACCATGCCCGCATCGCGCCTGAAGCCTGAATCCGATTGCTACCCAGCCAACTTTGCGATCATGGCGAACAGCGGCATGTACAGCGATATGACAATTCCGCCGATGGTGATACCCAGAATGCCGATGATGATCGGTTCCAACATGGCCAGCATGTCTTTGGTTGCACTGTCCACTTCGTCTTCGTAAAAGTCGGCGATCTTCTGCAACATGGAGTCCATGGCGCCGGTGGCTTCACCGACTCCGATCATCTGGGTAACCATGTTGGGGAACACGCCGCATTCCCGCAGAGGATCGACGATGGTGCGGCCTTCCTCGATCGCCTTGCGGACTTTCATAAGGGCTTCTTCGAGAACGGCATTGCCCGAGGTGCGGGCGGTGATACTCAAGCCTTCAAGAATCGGCACGCCGGAGGTGATCAGGGTTCCGAGTGTCCGGGTGAAGCGTGCGACGGCAATTTTCCGCAGAAGGACGCCCACTACTGGCAGTTTCAACAAGCTGTAGTCAAACCAGTATTTTCCGCGCGGATCTTTGCGGATCTGCTTCATCCCGAAGATCAAGCCGACAACTGCTACGATGAAAACCCACCAGAACTGAACGATGAAGTCGCTCAGCCCCATGACAATACGCGTCGGGAGCGGAAGCGAAACCCCCAGGCCGGCAAAGAGATTTTTGAAGATGGGCACCACAAACTTCAACAGCGCACCGACGATGAGCACCGCCATGCTGACGACCGCCACTGGGTAGATCAGCGCGGATTTGACTGCGGAGCGCAGCTTTACAGCCTTTTCCACGTACTGCGCCAAACGCTGCAAAATGATGTCGAGAATACCGCCGGTTTCACCGGCCTCGATCATGTTCGTGGTGAGATCATCGAACACCTTGGGATATTGGCGCATAGCGTTGGCCAGCGTGGCGCCGCCTTCAACCGTGGTCCGCACGCCGGTGAGAGTCTTCTGAAACGTCCCGTTCTCCTGGTTTGCAGCCAGGATTTCCAGACACTGCACCAGAGGCAAGCCGGCGTCGATCATGACGGAGAATTGCCGGAAGAAGATGGCAATCTCTTTAGTCTTGACCTTGCCGCCCCCGAATGTCGGCAGGGCAAATTCCTTGCCTTTTTCGCGGATGGTGGGCGCGGTGATCTGTTCTTTGCGAAGCTGTAGAGCCAACACCTGCTTGTTGACGGCAATGCGCTCTCCGCTGATCTTCTCGCCCGCTGAATTCTTTCCCGAAAATGTAAAAACTGGCATTGTGTCCTCTCTTTACGTGCTTACCGTGAACTTAGTCGTGCTTATCGAACTCAGTGCTTTCCTGTCGCGGTTCCTCTGGCGGTTGCGCCGGCTCCCGCACGGCCAGCCAGACTGGCGCCGCGATTGATCATTTCCTGCAATTCGTCCTGATTGCTCGACCGCGCGAGCGCAGTCTCGAGCGAAATCTGTTTTTGGAAATACAGGGTTGCCAGCGACTGGTTGAACGTCTGCATTCCGAATTTTTCCTGGCCGGACTGCATGGCCGAATAGATCTGGTGGATCTTGTCCTCGCGGATCAGGTTTCGCACGGCGGCGTTGGGAACGAGAATTTCCATCGCCATGGCGCGACCTTTTCCGTTGGACGTCGGCAGCAGGCTTTGACACATGATGCCTTCGAGCACCAGCGATAGCTGAGCGCGAATCTGCGACTGCTGGTGGGCGGGGAACACGTCAATCACGCGGTTGATGGTGGAAGACGCGGAGTTGGTGTGCAAGGTGCCGAAGGTCAAGTGGCCGGTTTCTGCAATTCGCAGGGCTGACTCGATCGTCTCCAGGTCTCGCATTTCGCCGATCAGAACCACGTCCGGGTCTTCACGAAGCGCGGCGCGCAATGCGTCGCCAAAACTCTTGGTGTCAGCGTGCAACTCACGCTGGTTGACCACGCAATTCTTGTTCATGTGAACGAATTCAATCGGGTCCTCGATGGTCAGGATGTGATCGTGGCGTTCCGAGTTGATCTTGTCGATCATGGCCGCCAGTGTGGTGGATTTGCCTGAACCGGTGGGCCCAGTGACAAGCACTAGTCCGCGCGGCTTTTCGCAGAGTTTCGCAACCACTGTGGGCAGGCCAAGCTGGTTGAACGATTTGATCTCGAAGGGAATGACACGGAATACAGCCGAAGTGGCGCCTCGCTGATTGAAGACGTTGGCACGGAAGCGGGCCAGCCCTTTCAGACCGAACGAAAAGTCGAGTTCGAGATGCTCTTCGAAGCGGTGCTTCTGCGAGTCGGTCATCACGCTGTAGGCCAACTGCTTCGTCTCCGCCGGCGTCATTTGCGGCAGGTCGAGCGGGACCAAATGGCCATGCACACGAATCTGCGGCGGCGAATTGGTCGTGATGTGCAAGTCGCTGCCGTTCATTTCCAGCATTCGTTTCAACAGATCACTTAATGAAAGCGACATAGTGTTATTCCGTTCCCTTTTCCTAGTGAATGGTTTCGCGTGCAACTTCTTCGAGCGTGGTGACACCTGCCGCAACCTTGATGAGGCCGCTGCGGCGGAGCGTAATCATGCCTCGATCGATAGCTTTTTTCTTAAGTTCGACAGCGGATGCGCCGACCAGCACCAGTTCTTTGATCTCATCATCCACTTCCATGACTTCGTAGAGACCGGCGCGGCCTTTGTATCCGGTGTTGTTGCAAGTGGCGCAACCCTTTCCTTTGTGGATCTTTACGGTTTTCGCCTCTTCGGGCGTGTACCCTTCTTCAATCAGCGTCTGCACTGGCACTTCCACCGGTTCGGCGCAGTCCTTGCAGATTCGGCGCACCAATCGCTGCGCACAGATCAAGTGGACGGACGTCGCGACGAGGAATGGTTCGATGCCCATGTTCATCAAACGGGTAATGGTTTCCGGCGCGCCGTTGGTATGGAGAGTCGAGAGCACCAGGTGACCGGTGAGAGCAGCTTTAATGGCAATCTCAGCAGTTTCAAAATCTCGGATTTCGCCGACCAGAATAATGTTGGGATCCTGCCGCAAGAAGGCGCGTAAGGCGGCTGCGAAGTTCAGGCCAATCTGTTCCTTCATCTGCACCTGATTGACGCCTTGCAGCTGGAATTCGACCGGGTCTTCCGCGGTCATAATGTTCGTGTCAGGCGTGTTCAACCGGGCAATGGAGGAGTACAACGTGTTGGTCTTTCCAGAACCTGTCGGACCGGTGACCAGCACCATCCCGTAGGGTTTTAGAATCGCTTTTTCAAACTTGACCAGGGACTCGGACTCGAAACCAAGCTTGGTCATGTCGAGCCGCAGGTTTTCTTTGTCGAGTAATCGCAGCACGATCTTCTCGCCCCAAAGCGTTGGGAGTGTGCTGACACGGAAATCGAGCTGTTTCTTTTTCCCGCCGACGTTCATCTTCAGCATGATGCGGCCGTCCTGCGGCAACCGCTTCTCGCTGATGTCGAGCTTCGCCATGATCTTGAGGCGCGAGGTGATCGCATCCTTCAGCTTCACCGGCGGCGACATGATGGACTGCAACACACCATCAATACGGAAGCGCACGCGAAATTCTTTTTCGTAGGGCTCGATGTGAATGTCGCTAGCACCCCGCTTCACTGCGTCAGTGAGAACCAGGTTCACCAGCTTGACGATCGGCGCTTCATCGGCGGCTTTTTCGAGGTCCGCCAGATCCATTTCCGCCTGGTCCGCCTGCAGTTCAATGTCGGCTTCATCTGCATCGGTAATCGACTGCATGACCTGCTCGAGGTCTTCTTCTTTGCTGGTGCCGTAGGCCTTTTCGATTCCTTCAAGGATCGAGGTTTCCGACGCAACTACGGGCTCGATGTTGAAGCCCGTCATGAACTTGATGTCGTCCATGGCGAAGACATTCGTCGGATCAACCATGGCGATGGTGAGCGATGCGCCCACGCGACTCAGCGGAAGGATCTGATAACGCTTTGCCGTTTCATACGGGATCAACTTCACGACCGAAGCATCGATTTCGAAATACGAAAGATTGATCGCGGGAACGCCGTACTGGCGCGAGAGGAAATTGGTGACATCCTCATCGGTGAGGAAGTTGAGCTTGACCAAAGCGCTACCCAGGCGGCAGTTGGTTTCCTTCTGCACCTTGGTCGCCTGCTGCAACTGCTCCGGGGTGATGATCTTCTCTTTGACGAGAAGGTCGCCCAGTCTCTGGGACATTCGTCGAGCTCCTGTCTGTACGGCAGAAAATGGCATCCAGACGGCAAGTCCGGGACGGAGATGCGCCTGTTCAGGGGAGTTAGGCGCGCAAATCCGATGACACAAATTGTCACCTTGATTGAGTAACTGCAAAAGTAACTTTGGTGCTTGTACTCGCCGAAGCCATGGTGGCTGCGCTCAAACCAGCGCAGAATGCGGCTTTCCGCGAGGGTTCGGGTGAGCGGTCATGTACTTCGGATTTGATTCTGATTTGCGCGGATCTTCCGGATGCCGAATTGAAGACAACATTTTCGAGTGTGTCGCCGCGTTGAACGGTGCGCGAGCAGGCGCTTATTCAGTCTTTTTGTTACGGACATATAATGGTTTTTCACGTTGATTTCGGGCTTTTTATGGCTTCGCAGAAAGAAATTCGCCGGCCCAGCCGTAAGAAAATGATCCTGCTGCTCGTAGCGGCAGGACTGCCTTTGTTCGGGATATTGTTTTCTCTGTCCTCGTTCGAACTCCGTTTTATCAATCCCAAAACCAGCCAACAGACGGTCTCGCTGGTTGCTCTGACGTTATTTGTCTCGCTTCTTTTCGGGGCGTTGACGTTCGTTCTGATGCGCAACCTCATCAAGCTCTTCGCCGAACGGAGGCTTGGGGTCCTGGGGTCCAAGTTCCGAACCAGGCTGGTGGTGGGGAGTCTGCTGCTTTCATTTATTCCGGTCATCGTCATGTTCTGGTTCGCGTACGGGTTGATGAATCGATCGATCGAGCGATGGTTTTCGGCTCCAGTCGAGGAGGTCCAGCAGGACACGGCCCTCATGGCGACATTGCTTTCAAAGTACGCCACCGAAAACGCGTATTCAGAAGCCGAAGCCATTGCCGCTCTGCCGGAAACTCAACGAGCGTTTGAAGGTCACAGCTTCTCCGGCGTCCTCGACGCTTTTCGAAACCGTGAGGCTACCCTGCAAGGCGGATTTGCAATTGCCCTTGAGGACGGCAACGCAGAAGCTACATTTAATGCGCCCGCATCGTGGTTGCAGCTCAAGCCGACGTTTTCTCGCGCGTCTTCGGCTTCGAATCGGCCACAAAGTCTCACGTGGAACGGAACCGAATATGTGATCGGGAGTGCACCGGTGGGCGACGGCGGCGAAATCGTAATTGCCATGCCGTTGCCGAAGAATTTTGCCGAGGCACAGCAGCAGCTGGCGGTCAGCCAACAGCGCTATCTGGAACTCGCTCGGGAACGAAGGCTGGTCCGCTGGACCTACATGACGATCCTGATGGGGCTCACAGGATTGGTATTGTTTGCGAGCCTTTGGCTCACGGATTATTTATCCCGCCTGGTCACGAAACCGGTCGTGGCGCTGGCGGAAGCCACGCAAGAAATTTCGCGAGGCAACCTCGACTATCGCGTAGAGATCACGGCAGCAGACGAACTCGGCGATCTGGTCCGCTCCTTCAATCGCATGTCCGGCGAACTGGCTGTCAGTCGTCGTCAAATTGAAACCGCAAGCCAGGACCTGACCGCAGCAAATATAGAACTTGAACACCGCAGGCGGCAGATTGAAACAATCCTGGAAAGTATCCCGACAGGCGTTCTTTCGTTGGACGCGAATCGCCGAGTGACTCACGTCAATCAGGCCCTGCTACGCATGTTGCGGCCGGAAAAGCTCGCCTCGACTTCGGGCGTTCTGCTCGGAGCACCGCTGGAGAATGTGTTCTCAAGCGAGACACTCGCTGAACTGGACCCCTTGATGCGCCGCGCAGACCGAATGAGTACGACGACCACGCAAATGGAAATCGCAGTGGACCGGACAAAGCTGAATGCGGCGGTCACGGTTGCGACCTTGCGGCACAACGAGCAACGTACCGGCTATGTACTGGTCTTCGAGGACCTCTCCGACCTGCTGCGCGCGCAGAAGCAGGCGGCATGGCGGGAAGTCGCCCGGCGCGTCGCACATGAAATCAAGAATCCACTGACGCCGATAGCGCTGTCATCGGATCGACTTCTCCGTCACCTCGACCGGGCTGAAGCAGTCTCGCCCGATCTGGTGCGCGGATGCGCCGAAAGTATCAGCAGTGCGGTTGATACTGTGCGCAACCTGGTGAATGAATTTTCTACGCTCGCCAGCTTTCCCACATCGCAACCGCGCCCGGCAGATATCAATTTCATCGTCGAAAGCTCGGTTTCCATGTTCAATGGCCGGCTTGACGGAATCAGAGTCCGCACAATGTTGGCACAGGACCTGCCGCGCGTTCTGGCGGATACCGATGCCATGAAGCGCGCAGTGGCAAACCTGGTAGACAATGCCGCGGAGGCCCTGCAGAGTTCCGTGCTCAAGGAGATCGAAATATCAACCTCGCTCGTTGCCAGCCGCGATGCAGTCGAACTCAGTATTTCCGACAGCGGCAGCGGGGTCACAGAAGAGTTGAAAGAAAAACTTTTTTTGCCATACTTTTCCACCAAAAAGCGCGGCACCGGCCTGGGTCTGGCGATTGTGAGCCGCATCGTGGAGGAGCATCACGGCTCGATTCGAGTCGAGGAGAACAAGCCCGTCGGAGCGCGTTTCGTTATCGAACTTCCGCTGGCATCGAACCTGTCTCCGGCAGCCGCGGAAACCTCGCATGCTTAAAATTCTCATCGTTGACGACGAAGCCGCGATTCGAGAATCGCTCCAGGGCATTTTTGAGGACGAAGGCCACTCCGCCAGCGCGGTTGACAGCGGCGAAGCTTGTCTTGACGCCGTTCGCAGCGAGCCATTCGACGTCATCCTGCTCGACATCTGGCTTCCCGGTATGGATGGACTCGAGACCTTACAGAAGCTCCGCGATCTTGAGAGTCCGCCTGAGGTGATTATTGTCTCCGGTCACGGGACGATCGAAACCGCGGTTCGCGCAACCAAGCTCGGCGCCTTCGATTTTCTTGAAAAGCCTCTGTCGATCGAGAAGACGCTCATCCTGGTGAAGAACGCCGCCGAGGCCCGCAAGTTGCGGCTGGAGAACCGTGACCTCAGAAAGCAAATTGCTCCGCGCAGCCTCATCGTGGGCGAAAGCGTTCCCATGAAAGCGCTGCGTCAGCAAATTCAGTTGATGGCGCCGACGAACGGGCGGGTGTTGATTTTCGGGGAGTCGGGTACTGGCAAAGAGCTGGCAGCCCGGGCGATACATTCCCACAGCTCGCGCAAAGAGGAAATGTTTGTGGAAGTAAACTGCGCGGCTATTCCTGAAGACCTGATCGAAAGCGAATTGTTCGGGCATCGGCGGGGATCGATTCCGGCTGCAGCCGCTGACAAGGAAGGCAAGTTCCTGAGAGCTAACGGCGGCACTCTGTTTCTTGACGAAGTGGGTGACATGAGCCTGAAGACACAGGCCAAGGTCTTGCGGACGCTCGAAGAGCACAGCTTCACTCCGGTTGGAGGCGAGCAACCGGTGACCATAGACGCCCGAGTCATCGCCTCAACCAATAAAGACCTTGAAGACGAGATCTCGAGAGGGAATTTTCGCGAAGACCTGTTTTACCGGCTCAACGTAATTCCCTTCTCCGTCCCGCCGCTGCGGGAACGGAAAGAGGACATTCCGCTCCTGGGCCGGCATTTTCTAAAGGAGTTTTCGAGCCAGTATGGACGCAGGCCGCGCGAAATCACCGATGACGCCATTGACGCGCTCATGCGGTATTCCTGGCCGGGCAACGTGCGCGAGCTTCGCAACGTGATCGAGCGGATCGTGATCATGAATCCGACGACTGCCCGATTCGAGCGTCGGCATCTGCCGCCACTGGTTTATCGCGATGGGACGAGGCGTGTTTCTTCTGGGTTTCTTACGCTGCATGAGGCGCGGGCTGCTTACGAACGCGATTACATCCTGAAAAAACTGGATGATAATCACGGGAATATCAGCCGCACGGCAGAGGTTCTGGGGCTGGAGCGAAGTCATTTATACAGAAAGATGAAGGCGCTGGCGATTGCGGTGAAGGAGTAGGCTTCAAGCTCAAGCTTCTTGGCAATCATCGAGGCACTTTTAAAACACCAGGTCGCTCCACGCGCCGGATGATCCGCTCCGCATTCGACTTGGTCGGGATGATAGTTTTTTGGGGGGATTGGGTAGAAACGACACAAGTCGGCTCGGTCCGGATGACAGTTGTGCGGGACTCGTTGCAGACGATGGGGCGGTGCGACCTCAACTCTTCGCATCAGTGGGAAATCCTGGCTTCGCAATCAGACTATCGAGCTGTTTTCTCCAATCCAATTGTTCTACGAAGCCGCGCGATTCTCGCCAATTTGGACTAACTTTCACGAACAGGTCGAGGAAAACCTTTTTCCCTAACATTTGCTCAACTTGAAGGCGGGCGGCAATGCCGATTTTCTTAAGCATCTCCCCCTTGCGCCCGATCAAAATGCGTTTCTGGCCGTCCCGCTCGCAGTAGATTGTGGCTGCGATTCTCACGAGTTTCGGCATCTCCTCGAATTGGTCAACAATCGCCGTGGTCTGGTGGGGCACCTCTTCGGAGGTTTGAAGAAGCACCTGCTCGCGAACCAGTTCGGCTGCCATAAATCGCAGCGGCTGGTCTGTCACTTCGTCTTCGGAAAAATGCTTTGGGCCCTTGGGTAAGGCCGCAGCAAGTTTGCCCAGCAAAACGTCCAGGCCTTCGCGTTTACGTGCAGAGATGGGAATGACCTCGTGAAAAATTCTCGCGTTCCCATAACGTTCCATCAACGGAAGCAGTTTCCCTCTCTCACCTCGCAGCAAATCGACCTTATTCAACAACAGGAGAGCCGGAGTCTTCGATCGCTTTACAAGTTCCAGGGCAAAATTATCTTCGTCGGGTGGAGTGGGCCGGACAGCATCGACGATCAGCAAAATCACATCGCATCCCTCCATCGCCTCGCGAACTTCGGCCATCATTTTTTTGCCAAGCGAGTTGTCTGGACGATGCAAACCGGGAGTATCGATTAGAACGATTTGCGCTTCGGACCGGCCCTTGGCTTTCGGTAAATGAACAATGCCCAGAACGCGGTTGCGCGTAGTCTGCGGCTTGGGGCTGACGATGGCAAGTTTTTGGCCGACGAGGGCGTTCAACAAAGTGGACTTTCCCGCATTCGGGCGACCGACGATGCAGACGAAACCGGAGTGGATTGACATATCGATTAAATGAGCTTCATCTGCTGAGGATTGGGGACGGACACTCGCACTCGTTCGATGCGCCGTTCGGTGGACTGCAAGACCTCGAGCCGGAGTCCATCTTCTTCGACAACTTCGCCTTTTTTGGGGATTCGTCCTGCTAATTCGCTCACGAGGCCGCCGACCGTAGTCGCGTCCTTTCGCTCAGGACGAACACCCAACAACTCTTCGAGACGGTCTACGTCCATGTTCCCAGGAACCAGATAGGAAACTTCATTTTCGCGCACGATCTGGGCCGCCTCGTGTTCGTCGGTGATCTCACCCACGATCTCTTCCACCAGGTCTTCTATAGTCAGCACACCAGCGACGCCGCCGTATTCATCCACCACGACGGCCATGCGAACTTTTTTCTTCTGCATTTCTCGAAGAAGATCGCTGCCGAGCTTGGTTTCGGGGACGAAGTAAACATCCTTGCGCATGAGCGATCGCACTGTGCGAGTGTGTGCGTCGGCGTCGGCGATCTGTAAAACATCCTGGGCGTAGACAATCCCGATTATCTTGTCAATGCTGCCCTCGAAAACCGGAACGCGGGAAAACGGACGAGAGCGCAAGAGCTCGATAAATTTCTCAACTGTCGTGTCCGCAGGCACAGCAACGATTTCCGGACGCGGCTTCATGACTTCGCGCGCGGTCTTCTCGCTGAATTGGACCACCGACTGAATGAGGTCGCGGTTACTTTCGTCGAGAATGCCCTCTTCCTGTCCGGCTTCGATCAGCGCGTCAACGGCTTCGGCCTGGGTCTCAGGTTGTTCGTCTGAGTGTTCACGAGTCAAAGCCGTGACCGACTGCAAAAAGCCCAGCACCAACGTGACTGGAAGAATCAGATAGATCAGCACCCTCAGCAGCACGATCCAACGCACCAGCCATTCTCCTCGCGTGCGGGAGAAAAGAACGAACGGCAGAAAGCGGTTGAAGACAATGACGATCAAAACCAGGCCCAGCACCGCTTCCGCAATTTCATCGATCGTCCATCCGCCCTCCCGAAAAACGCCGAAGCCGAGAACCATGGCGATCGCCGCCATCAGCAGGGGCGTTAACACTGACATGGAAAGCGCGGCACGCGAGCGGCTCACTTTCAATCTGGGTTCTACCCGCTGCTCGAATGCCTCAATGTTGTCCTGAAACTCACGCGAGAGAAACTTGCCGATTTCCGCATACAGACGATCTACGTAAGAAGACAGCGTGAGCAGGCCCAGTAATAGCGCGAGCACGACGATGATGAGGAGGTTCATTTGCCGGCTCGCGCCCTGCGCGCCGCAGTTGCTGGTTTCGAATCACCGCTGCGCTCAATCAATCCCGCCGGGAGATCCAGCTTTTGGCGCAGAAGCTGCTCGGTACGAGCCATCTCGCCGCGGTCGTCCTCATGGTCGTATCCAGCCAGATGCAGAATTCCATGGAGGGCAAGGATGCGGACTTCATCGCTGCAGCGATGCCCGAGCGAGCGAGCGTTTTGCGACGCTATGTCGGCTGAGATTGCTATGTCGCCGGCGAAACCGCGCACGAACACAGGCGCGGGAAAAGACAATACATCCGTGGGACGATCTGCGCCTTTAAAGCGCGAGTTCAGCGCCTGCACTTCTCGATTGTTGGTGATCATCACCGTGACGGTTCCCCGCAGGCGCGCGGCCTGGCAGGCTTTTGCGATGAAATCTGCCAGCCCTCGCCGGGACAAGCCTGGTATGCGTCGCTTGTAAATTATCGTCGGCTCCATCGCGATCAAAAACAAAAAGAGGGCAAAACTTACGCCCTCTTCTCAGCTGAAGTCTATTCCACTTGACCGTTCAAAGGTTCACTCTGGCGCGAATCGGAGTTTTCGCCGTTTCCGTTCACTGGGCCTTTGGCATCCAAAAGCTCCATCTGTTCCTCAGCAACTTTCGTCTTGTGCTCATCGTAGGCGCGGATAATCCGCTGCACCAGATGATGACGAACTACATCCGCCTCGTCGAAGTACACGAAAGACAAACCCTGAACTTTTTTAAGGACTTCAATGGCCTCGAGCAATCCACTTCGGCGCGCGTTGGGCAAATCAATTTGCGTCACGTCGCCGGTGATGACGGCCTTTGAGTTGAATCCCAGCCGAGTGACGAACATTTTCATCTGCTCGGGAGTCGTATTCTGCGCCTCATCGAGGATCACGAACGAATCGTTGAGCGTGCGCCCGCGCATGAACGCGATCGGGGCAATCTCAATAACATTCTTTTCCAAATAGCGATCAACCTTCTCCGGCTCGAGCATGTCGTAGAGCGCGTCATAGAGCGGCCGCAGATACGGATCGATCTTTTCCTGCAGAGTGCCGGGCAGGAAGCCCAGGCGCTCGCCGGCTTCAACGGCGGGACGCGCCAGGATGATCCGGTTCACTCGCTTCGAAAGCAATGCCGAGATGGCCATGGCAACCGCAAGGTACGTCTTGCCAGTGCCGGCCGGGCCGATGCCGAAAACCATGTCATGGCTCTCGATGGCCTCCAGATACCGGCGCTGGTTCAGGCTCTTCGGCTGTACGGTGCGGCGGCCGAATGAACGCTGGCGACCGGCTTCAGCTAGGCCCTTCAACGTGGTTTTAGGATCGGCTACCAGCACGCGCAGCATGCTATTCAAGTCGCCATTATTGAAAGTGTGCCCGCTGCGCTGGAGCTGATCGTAATCGGCAAAAACCTGCTCTGCCCGGGCTACATCACGAGGAGTGCCTTCGAGTTCAATCGCGTCGGAGCGCAGGTCAATGTTGACGTTAAGGCCGTCTTCGAGCAGGTGGAGGTTTTCATCACGCGTGCCAAATAAGGTTTCGATGTTGGGGCTGATATCAATACTTTTCTTCATTCAGGTTCTGCTGTAGTCAGTACACCCTCCAGCGCAGTTGCGCGTTCGCATGTTTGTTCGATGTCGGATCTGGATTTGATGTGCTGTTCGTGGGCGCGACTCTTTCGGATTGTACTTCGCCACATAGGGTGGGCAGATAACAGTTATGTTAAAAGCGTACCCCGGCTACCAGCGGGAGTCAACCTGTGGAAGTTATTGTGCGACGAGGATTTAGGGGAGATACTGCTCTCTTGCAATCACCATTTCTTGAAGATGACAAACACCGCGCTGATGATCATTGCGAAGCCGACCAGATAGTTCCAGCGCAAGTCCTCTTTCAGGTAGAAAACCGAGAAGACCGAAAAGACGGTGAGAGTGATGACCTCCTGAATGGTCTTCAATTGTGCCGCCGTGAATTCGTAGGAGCCGATGCGGTTGGCGGGAACCTGAAAGCAGTATTCCGCAAATGCGATCAGCCAACTGATCAAGACGACCTTGGGCAGCGGAGTTTGCCGGTATTTCAGGTGTCCGTACCAGGCGAAGGTCATGAAGATGTTTGAAAGCGTGAGCAGCAGGATGGTCGTCATGCATGTATGTTGCACGATTCGGCGGGGTTGCGCCATCGAGGTTTGACCGGCGGGAACTCACTCCGTTACAATGGTTTAGTCAATTCCGGCTGGCACCGTCCGCCGAGATTCCTCAAAAGGTTTTAAATAGAAATGGCAAATCACTTTTCCGCGCTGAAGCGCGCCCGTCAGACTGAAAGACGCACCCAGCGCAATCGGACCAACACCTCGCGGCTACGTACTGCATTGCGTGACATGCGCGAGGCCCTGACAAAGGGCGACAAGACGGCAGCTGAGCAGGTATACCGCAAGACCTCATCCGCACTCGACAAGGCCATCCAGAAGGGAGTTTTGCACGAGAACACCGGCGCGCGTTATAAGAGCCGCTTAAGCGCAAGACTGGCTGCGCTAAAGTAGGCAGGCGTCCGGCATTGATGCCAGACCACTAGCCACTGCCCGTATCCTTCCTGTACAGTCATGGGTTCCCGAGGAGGAACGCATGGCTTCCGAAATTTCTCTTCCGCAGGATTTCCAGACTAATTTTCTGATGTTCTTGCGATGGATCCACTTTATCGCCGGAATCATTTTTCTCGGGCTTGGTTATTTCTTTACCTTTGTCGGTTTCTCGTTTGCGAAAAATACCGATCCAGCGACGAGGGGCAAAGTCCTGCCGGGATTGTTTCTGCCGGCACTGCACTGGCTGCGGTGGGCTTCAGTGGTGACAGTGCTTGCCGGGCTGGCCTATTGGGGAAACATCGTTGCATCCGATGCCCGCAATGCCGGCGAAGCGCCGACCATGGCGCTCGTAAGCTTCTTTGTGATCTGGACGTTGACCTGGGGCCTGATGTATGCCCTGCTGATCCCCGGCAAAGGCATTTTCGATAAGGGCTGGTTTCTCGCGATTCTTTACGTCATCCTCGTGGTCCATTCGGCGCATCTGTTTCTGCACCTGAATACGCAAGGATGGGAGAGCAATCGCCTGCTCGCAATCGGCGTTGGCGGCGGCATCGGCTGGATCATGATGTTCAATGTCTGGGGGGTTATCTGGCGGATTCAGAAGCGCCTGATTGCCTGGACGAAAGCAAGCGCGGAAAACGGCACGCCCATGCCCGAGCAGTCCGCGCGCATGGCGCGGATGGCTTTCCTGGCAGCCCGCACGAACCTGTATCTGTCGTTCCCGCTGCTGTTTTTTATGGGAGCGGCTAGCCACTACCCGATGTTTGGCGGGTAGCCGCCCAAAAGCAGCAGTTAAGGAGAAAGGCCGGGCCTTCGTCCGGCCATCTCGATTGAAATACATTGGTGTTATTAAAGTTAAATCGCAGCGCGACTGGCCGACGCGGTGCCCTCGTTTTCGCCGAACGTTTCAGCACTTTGGGTGCTACAACTAATCCTGACGCTTAGCATGCGAGGTCAGCTTCGAGGCAAAAAAGCACCGATGCTGAAAAATAACACCTTATTGGCTTTGTTTCGCAAAAACGCTATGCACTCCAAGATTGAAGTTCAGTGGTGGAGGAACGCTCTCTCCCTTACGACGCCTTTGTAGGCGCTCCAGCTGATCCATTAGAGTTGTCGCTCTTAGTGAGCTTCATAACGAAGAACACGGTCGGTTGCCTTGCTGTCTGGTAAAGCCAGGCTTCGCACTTTCGCATCCAGTTCGACATATTGATTCTTCTCTGCTGAGCCGAGCAAGAATTTCAGAAATTTCGACCGTTTATCGAAGAGGCTGATGCCCGATTCCTGTGCTCTTTTGGCTTCTTCTGTCGCCAACTCAGACAGAGGCTCTTCCTTTTTGATCGTTTTTATCACGCATTAGCGGAATGCAGATGTCCATCAGGGCACGATCACAATAGCCGAAGGTGTACATCAATCCTTCAACTGATTCGTCCGACAGGCTACCCTTCTCCTGAATCTCACCCCTGGTGACTGACAGCGCGCTCATCAGGTATCTGGTCCCCATTGGACTCGTTCGGAGCGCACCTTGCAACTGTTCCAGCGTCCTAAACCGTTCTTGTATCGAAACGTCTTCGCCAGCAATATTGGTCGCGCACCGGCGTTCATACTCCCACAGTTGAACTTGAGTGATACTGCGATTGGCCTGATCTACTTTTTTGGGGCTGTGGGTCACGGCGACATTGTCCAGGCTCTTCCGTGTTTCCCCCGTTTCAAAGCGCAGCACGCGTGCAAGCCGCCAATAGCAGGTCGCAATCCTCTGGATCAACAACTCTTCGCTATGCCGATCGGCTGATAATTTTCGCGAAGTGCGCGCAGCAGTTGGATAAACTCATTCTGATTCTGGGCACCGTGGCCTCGTGGGATCATTGGCTTCTCTTGCAAGAAGCCCGTCTTAACTGCATTGAGAGATACAATCCGCTTGCCGCGTTCGGTTTTAGGGCCGGTTGAACCAAGCGCATTTCTGCGGTTGGCTTCAATTTTCTTTTGCGAGGTTTGCTTAGTCGAAGTAGCGTCGTTCTTTGAGCTTCGTCATAAGCGGATGATTAGTACGTAAGCTCGTCAAACACGCCAAGTCCTGCGCTGGCGGATCAGCGCGGCTTCGACCAGCGCCGGTTTCCTCAGACACAGTCCGACGTAGGGGCAGCTGCTGCAGGGGTTCTGGGAAAGCGGATGCCGCTATGTGGCAGAAACTGGGCTGATTCGATGGTTTCCTGTACCAGATCACTAATTAGTTTCGAATGGCTTTGGCAAATCTGCGGGTGGGACATTAATTTAGACTTACATCCGCGGGAGAACGCTGCAGAGCCGACTCTCCAATTTGCAAGCTTGGGAATATTCTGCTTTTGCAGCGCTCAATTTATTGATTTTCTGGTATGCGAAACCAAGGTTGAGATGGGCTTCACCCATTTGTGGCGCGACTTCTATAGCCTTTCTATAACTGAATATGGCTTTCGGCAGGGCACCCACGCGGCTGTACGAAATTCCCAAAAAATTGAATAACTGCGCATCATTCAACCCCAACTCTACTGCCTTCGAAAGGTGAGTTATCGCACCATCGTAATTTCTCGTTTGGAAGTACAACAGGCCTAAGTCACGATGCAGCGGAGCGAAGTTATTCTGAATGGCTAGCGCCTTCAAATAGTCGTCGATGGCCGCTGCTTTGCTCGTTTGTGAGTCGATAAAGCCAAGCGCGTACCACGCTCTGTAATTCTGTGAATTGCGTTTGATGGCCTCTAGTGCCCAGCGTTTCGCCTCATCTAGCCTGCCGAGAGAAACGTAGACCCGTGCCAACCCTGTCATAGCATGCTCAAAAGTCGGGTTCAACTCCAGGCACCTTTGAAACTCTGCGACGCTTCGTTCCCAATTCTGACTCCTCGCGGCAGCCTCACCCAGCGAAAAGTGGACGATATACAAGTTACGATCCTGCTGTTGCACTTTGGCAAACAGCGCTTCTCCGAGCGGAACATTGCCAACCCGCATCGCGTCCTGCGCTTCGAGAATCGTATTGAATTCCTCAATCTTATTTTTGGGATCTGGGAGTCCGGCTTTGAGCACTTCAGCCGAAACCGGAGAGCGGTAGGCAACGTAGCCCAGTTCGCGCAGTTTCTCGGCTGCATCCGGGTCAAGATTGGAACTGCCTGTCTCGCTTGGCTTGAAAGGCCGGAGTGCCAGGCGCTGTTGCAATTTATCCCTTAAGACAGCAACCGTTGCTGATTGTTGCGCAACAATGTTCTTGCTTTCCGTTGGGTCCGAGTTCAAGTCATAAAGTTCAGGAGTGGGAGCGTCTATGTAGTGATACCGTTCAGTCTCGATCCCATGTAACGGGCTCCAGCCAAATGAACTGAAAGCGTAAAAAGTCTCACTATAGGCAACACCGTCGCTATCTGAATTCGCGAACAGGTCGTTCGACACGAACTGCTGATCAAGATGCGCATCGGCGATTCCCGCAAGCTTCAACAATGTTGGTGCGATTGATGTAGTCTCAACCGGGCGAGGAATGCGCCCTTGCTTAACGCTACTCCCAGCCGCGGGTTTTAAGATCAATGGAATACGCAAGGTCGAGTTATATAAGAAAAATCCGTGCTCATGCTCACCGTGCTCCCCTAGAGATTCGCCATGGTCGCTGAGCATTACGATTGATGTGCCACTGTAGATCCGGTTGCGCTTAAGCCATGCGATTAGGCGCCCTACTTCATGGTCGGCGTACGCAATCTCTCCGTCATACAGCCCATCCTCGAATTTTGTACGATATGGTTCCGGCGGATCGTACGGACTGTGTGGATCATACAAATGTAGCCAAAAGAAGAACGGACGTTGCGGACTCTTCCCCAACCAGACGAGAGCTCGGGTGACGCTCTCTCCAGCGGGTCGCTCTACGAGGCCCAGGTCGCGGTTCTTGAATTGCTCGGGCGAGAAAGCATCGTCATAAAAGTCGAACCCGCGCGCCAAACCCCAGCTGCGATCTAGCACAAACGAACTCACTACCGCTCCCGTGCGGTAACCGTGGTCCTTAAAGGCTTCCGCGACGGAGCGAAACCTTGACTCGAGCGGCGTGCTGGTGAAATCCTGCACGCCATTTTGAAATGGATAGGTGCCGGTCAGAATTACCGTGTGCGAAGGCCAAGTCAATGGAACCTGCGAAATGGCCCGCTCGAAAACAATTCCATCGTGCGCGAGCGAATCGAGAGTAGGAGTTTCCGCGTTTTTTGCGCCATAGCAACCGAGACGGTCGGCACGAACGGTATCAATGGTTATCAGGATGACGTTGGGGGGGCGCTTTTGAACCTCCGAAGAAGCCGCAGACCACGCCACCAGTGCCAGGGCAGGAAGGACACACCGCAGCCGCAGAAACTTCTTTGCAGCCTTTGCAAGTCCTCTGAATCCGCCGTGATAAAGGGTCTCGAACTGCAAGGCTCGCAAGGATTGGTCAGAGGCAGCCAAGAATCGAAGACGCTGAGATCGAATTGGATCAAACATCCGCGAATGCATTCACCCTCCTCGGGCATCGAATCTGCAGCCTGCTCGTCCAGGCCATAGCTTTGAGTGCCAGCGTCAGCCGCATGGGCCGCCTGAAGGGAAACATGCGATGCCATGGATTATATCCTTGAGGCACTAATGGAATTGTTGG